>Ga0364881_10128_pt1 | contig 52125 bp, 46 predicted proteins | sample ExccelJu500001D4_5_FD_206923 | JGI IMG/M metagenome (GOLD analysis project Ga0364881, IMG submission 206923) | Enriched cells from Trout Bog Lake Hypolimnion, Wisconsin, USA - BchlTB.July30.5000.01.D4 | ecosystem: Environmental > Aquatic > Freshwater > Lake > Hypolimnion/Profundal zone | place...
TAAAGTTTATGACGAACCTTACGCTCAACCCGCACGACAACACTTTTCTCCATTCTGTTGCTAACAACAGAGCCGGTTCTTGTCTTTTTTGATTTTTTTATTTCACTCATAATGTGATCGATTCGAGATGTTTAGGGCAAGAAATGTTTCAAAAATAATGATTCCAAACTCCAATCTTAATTTGAACCCTTCTCACGACTTATGGTTTCAATTCTTGCAATATCTTTTTTGATTTGTCTCAAACGAGCTGAATTCTCTAATGGACGTATCCGGTGATGAAAAGATAAGTTTCCATACTCCTCTCGAAGTTCTTTTGCCTTTTTCATCATCTCTTCATTAGTCATTTTACGAAAATCGGCAGCTTTCATAATGTATTCACCTTGGAAATTACCTTCGTTGCAAAAGGAAGCTTGTTGCCTGCCAACGTTAATGCCCTAACAGCCAGCGCCTCATCAACTCCACCTAATTCATAAAGGATCCTACCAGGTTTAATCGGAGCTACCCAATACTCAGGATTACCTTTCCCCTTACCCATTCGAGTCTCAGCAGGTTTTTTAGTAATCGGCTTATCGGGAAAAACTCTGATCCACACCTTCCCGCCACGTTTAATTTTTCTGTTTATTGCAATACGGGCAGCCTCAATCTGTTGAGCAGTCATTTTACCACAGTTCACGGCTTTAAGGGCATATTCACCGAATGAAATTGAGGCTCCTTTCGTCGCCACTCCTGTCATTCTGCCTTTAAAAACCTTTCTATGTTTTACTTTTTTTGGACTTAACATCATCTACTCCAAATTATTACACTGATGAAATAGGATTTTTACAGGCGTAAAACGTTAACCATTTACCGCCATATCTATATCATTCAAGACTTCACCTTTAAAAATCCAAACCTTTACACCAATAATACCATAGGTTGTGTTGGCTTCGGCAAGAGCATAGTCAACATCAGCACGCAACGTGTGCAATGGCACCCGTCCTTCCCGTACCCACTCACATCGAGACATTTCAGCCCCTCCAAGTCGTCCGGAGCATGAAATTTTTATCCCTTGAACACCAAAACGAAGCGCGGAACTCACTGCTTTTTTCATCGCACGACGAAAAGCAACTCTCCGTACGAGTTGCGACGCCACACTTTCAGCCACGAGTTGAGCATCAGCCTCAGGTCTACGAACTTCCTGGATGTCGAGTGTCACTCTACGGTTTACCAACTTCTCAAGATCATCTTTCAATGACTCAATCTCATTGCCTTTTTTTCCAATAACAATGCCTGGTCTGGCGGTAAAAATCTTAATTCTGACCTTATCGCCTGTTCGTTCAATAATGATCTTTGAAATACCAGCATGATAGAGACGTTTCTTCAGATATTTTCGTAGTTTCTGATCTTCAATGAGATAGATAGCATAGTCTTTGTCTGCATACCAGATCGAATCCCACGTCCGCGTAATATTCAGTCTCAGTCCTAATGGATTAACCTTTTGCCCCAAAACAGTCCTCCAACGAATTTCTTAGTTCAATAAATAATAATTTAGGTATTAGACTCGAACCTCGAACAATCAAAAGGATTACTCTTCATCAAGAATAACTGTGATATGACTTGATCGTTTGATAATACCTGTAGCGCGACCCATTGCCCGGGGACTGATCCTTTTCAAGGAAGGACCGCCGTCAATGAAGATCTTTTTAATATAAAGATTATCCACATCTATGTGCTCATCCTGGGTGGCATTCGCCACTGCAGATTCAATAACCTTACGCAAAATCCCTGCACCTTTTTTAGGCATAAAACGAAGCGCGGTAAGAGCTTTATCGACGCCCATGCCTCTCACGACATCAGCAACAAGCCTTGCCTTCTGAGGTGAAATACGGATATATTTTCCTACGGCCTTTGATTCCATAGTGTTACTCCTGAAGATGTCCTTTCTAAAACAGCATGTTTCTGATTATTTTTTTACTTTCTTATCCGCTGCATGGCCATAAAATGTCCTTGTTGGCGAAAACTCGCCGAACTTGTGGCCAACCATATTTTCAGAAACAAATACTGGGATAAATTTTTTCCCATTATGTACAGCAAAGGTCAAACCAACCATCTCCGGACTGATCTCTGAGCGTCTGGACCATGTTTTGATTACTTTCCTCGAGCCACTTTCGTTGGCTTTCTCCACCTTTTCTGAAAGATGGGTATCGATAAACGGACCCTTTTTTATTGAACGAGACATACTTTACTCCTTGTATGTTATGATCTCTTCTTAACAATATATTTATCGGTGGCTTTATTTGTCCGAGTTTTATACCCCTTCGTAGGATAACCCCACGGTGTACAAGGATGACGGCCGCCTGAGCTCTTCCCTTCACCACCACCCATCGGATGATCAACAGGATTCATGGCAACCCCACGAACATGCGGTCTCTTTCCAAGCCAGCGTTTTCTTCCAGCTTTTCCTAATTTCTCGCTTTCATGTTCTTTGTTGCCAACCTGACCGATGCATGCCCTGCAAAGTTTATGAAATTTTCTGAGTTCACCTGAAGGTAACCGGACAAGGACCGAATTGCCTTCTTTGGCCATAAGCTGTGCAGCTGTCCCGGCACTCCGAACCATCTGAGCACCTTTTCCAATTTTCAACTCGATATTATGAATTACTGTTCCGAGCGGAATATTGATCAAAGGCAAACAATTTCCAGGCTGAATATCGACATTGTCCCCTGCAACAATCTGGTCTCCGACAGAAATTCCATCCGGTGCGAGAATATAAGTCTTCTCTCCATCCAAATAACTGACAAGGGCAATATTAGCAGAACGATTCGGATCATACTCAATCGCTATGACCTTTGCTGCAATATCGGTTTTATTACGCTTGAAATCAATAATACGATATTTACGCTTATGACCTCCACCAATATGGCGAGAAGTAACCCGTCCATAGTTATTTCGGCCGCCTGATTTTGACAGGCTGGCAATAAGACTTTTCTCAGGTGCTTTATCCGACAAACCAGCATCCTGAATTGAAACATGGTGCCGTTTGCCAGCTGATGTTGGTTTATATGTTTTAATAGCCATGATTTCCCAGTCGCTCCATCATCATTTAATTAGATAGAATCTCTTAAAGTTATGAAGAAAAAATTAATTCAGCACAAACTGTTTACAGTTCTTCTGCAAAATTGATTTTGCCTTCTGAAAGTGACACATACGCCTTTTTCCAGTCACTGGTAAAACCGATAAACCGCCCAACCCTTTTCTGCTTTCCATGTGTCTTTGCGGTTCTGACGTCTTTCACTTTCACGCTGAACATTTTTTCAACCGCTCTTTTGATATCTATCTTGTTTGCCTTCGGGTTAACCTTGAAGACAACAGTTCCATCTTCTTCCTGGAGGAAAGAGGCCTTTTCTGACAGTCGTGGTCCTTGGAGCACATCATTTAAATTTCTCATGACATCAACCTCTTTTCAAGGCTATCGATAACGGGCTGAACCAATACCAGTTTTTTATGTAAAAGAATGTCATAGACATTCAAACCATCAAGTGAAAGCACCTTAAATCCGTTGGCGTTTCTGGATGATTTGTTTAAATTTTCATTAGTTTCAGGGGTAATAATAATACAGTTATCAAGTTGAAGAACATTCATCACATTCATGAATTCTTTCGTCTTAATAAGCTCCATCTCAAACGCATCAAGAACCATCAGATTCCCTTCCTGGAGTCTGGCAGCCATGGCCATCGACAACGCCTGTTTTTTAACTTTACGATTTAATTTAAAATTATAATCTCTTGGTTTCGGACCGAAAGCAACACCGCCACCACGCCATACCGGCGACCGCCGACTACCGGAACGAGCTCTACCCGTACCTTTCTGTCTCCAAGGCTTTGCTCCACCACCGCTAACCTCGACACGTGTCTTCGTGCAAGCATTCCCACTCCGTCTTCCGGCAAGTTGCATCCGGACAACATCATGAAGCAGATGTTCTTTCACCTCAACATCGAAGATCTCAGGATTTAAACCTATTTCCCCTACCTTTTCGTTTTTGGTATTATATATATTTACTATGGACATTATTATCTCCTTGAACCGGATCAAGTTCCGAAATTTCTTATCTGGAATAGATTTTTAAAAGGCCGTTTTTTGCGCCCGGAACCGGTCCCTTCACAATAATTATGTTTTCATCGGAACGGATATCAATAACCTTCACATTCTTTTTGATAACAGTAACATTTCCCATCCTCCCAGGCATTTTCTTCCCTTTAACAACCCGGGAAGGCCACGCGCTGCATCCAATGGAGCCAGGAGCCCTGTGAAAGTTTGAACCGTGAGAATCGCCACCACCCTTAAATCCGTGCCTTTTCATGACACCTTGAAAGCCGCGGCCCTTGCTTGATCCCTGGACATCGATAATATCACCAATCTTAAAGAGATCATTGAGGGTGACATCCTGCCCGGCCTGGAAATCAACTGAACTCTCAACTCTGAATTCCCTGATATGATAGAATCCATCAGAATCGACTTTTTTGAAATGTCCTGTTAACGGTTTATTTATTCTGGACGGTTTTTTTGCGCCGAAACCGACCTGAATGGCGTTATATCCATCTTTGCTTGCAGATTTCACCTGCAGTATCTTACATGGGCCTGCTTCAATCACAGTAACCGGTGTTGACTCACCCATCTCAGAATAGATACGTGACATCCCGACTTTTTTTCCCAATATACCTATAGTTTTTGGCATAATATTACCTGATGCTTCAATTTACATTGACATCACTGCTTATTATTAAGGCAGCTTAATCTCTACATCGACACCTGCGGAAAGCTCAAGTTTCATCAGCAGATCGATTGTCTGCTGAGTCGGCTCCAGAATATCAAGGAGACGACGATGCGTCCTCATTTCAAATTGTTCCCTGGACTTCTTGTCAACATGGGGTGATCGTAAGACACAAAACTTGTTCACCGATGTCGGCAGAGGAATAGGACCTGCTACAGCTGATCCAGTCCTTCTTGCAGTTTCAACAATCTCAGAAGTTGACTGATCCAACAGCTTGTGGTCATAAGCCTTTAAGCGAATGCGTATTTTTTCTGTAGGTAACATTACACACCTTTACTGAATAATTTCACTGATAACGCCGGCGCCTACGGTCCGACCGCCTTCACGGATTGCGAATCGAAGTCCCGCATCCATCGCTATCGGGGTGATCAGCTCTGCCACAACAGATACATTATCGCCAGGCATTACCATCTCAACTCCCTCAGGAAGCGTCACAATTCCCGTTACATCTGTCGTCCTGAAATAAAACTGGGGACGATATCCGTTGAAGAAAGGAGTATGACGACCGCCTTCCTCCTTGCCGAGAATATAGCACTCGGCCTTGAACTTTGTATGCGGAGTAATGGACTTTGGAGCCGCCAGAACCTGGCCACGCTCAATGTCCTCGCGCTTTACACCACGAAGCAGCGCTCCGATGTTATCGCCGGCCTGACCTTCATCCAACAACTTCCGGAACATCTCAACACCGGTGCAGGTGGTCTTTACAGTGGCTCGAATGCCGACTATCTCCAGCTCGTCACCAACCTTAACCTTGCCGCGCTCAATCCTGCCAGTAGCTACCGTTCCGCGCCCGGATATAGAAAATACATCCTCAATCGGCATCAGAAATGGTTTGTCGATATCACGATGCGGCTCAGGAATATAATTGTCTATCGCCTCCATCAGCTCCCATATACACTTCGCGGCAGCCTCATCTTCCGGCTCTTCCAACGCCTTAAGCGCTGATCCTTGAATGATCGGGACGTCATCGCCGGGAAATTCATACTTGTCAAGAAGCTCGCGCAGTTCCATCTCAACCAGCTCAATCAATTCAGGGTCGTCAACCATGTCGCATTTATTCAAAAATACAACAATGGCCGGCACCCCTACCTGACGGGCCAGGAGTATGTGCTCACGGGTCTGCGGCATTGCACCATCGGTCGCCGCCACTACAAGAATAGCACCGTCCATCTGGGCCGCGCCCGTAATCATGTTCTTTATATAGTCGGCATGACCCGGACAGTCCACATGCGCATAATGCCGCTTGACCGTTTCATATTCTACATGCGCTGTAGCGATTGTAATTCCACGCTCTTTTTCCTCAGGGGCCTTATCGATCTCGCTGAAGTCAGTAAATTTCGCCTGACCTTTTGTGGACAACACGCGAGTTATGGCTGCGGTCAAAGTAGTTTTACCATGATCAATATGACCAACTGTTCCCACATTGACATGTGGCTTTGTCCTGTTGAATTTTTCCTTTGACATAGTCGTTCCCCAATATGTTAGACTTATATTCCTCTGATTTTTTTAATTATAACCTCTGCTTTAGAAGCAGGAACCATATCATATTCTAAAAACTGCATTGTAAAACTCGCCCTTCCCTGTGTCGCAGACCTCAATGATGTAGAGTAACCGAAAAGCTCAGTAAGCGGCACATGGGACCGAACAGATTGCACTTCTTTACCGCTTTCGACACCTACTATCTTGCCCCGTTTACTATTTAGATCAGAAATCACATCCCCAATATATTCTTCCGGAGTAACAATTTCGACATCCATGATCGGCTCAAGTAAAACTGGATTTGCCGAAGAAGCAGCCCTTCGTATTGCCATTGCAGCAGATATACCAAAGGCCATTTCCGTCGATTCGTCCTCATGAAATGAACCGCCTACCAGCGAAACCTTAAGATCTGTCAAGGGATATCCAATCAAAGGACCGGAATCAAGACTATCTCCAACACCCTTCCGAATTGCATCGATGAATTGTGCGGGTATCAAATTACTGTCAACACAATTAACAAACTCAAAACCTTTCCCTCTTTCCAGCGCTTCAACCTCTAAAACGACATGTCCAAATTGCCCTTTAGCCCCGGTCAGCTGATCAAATTTCCCCTCTGCAGTATATTTCGCAGTAATGGTCTCTTTAAATGCTACCTGCGGTTTACCGATATTTGCTGCAACCTTAAATTCATTAATCAGGCGATGAACGATTATTTCAAGGTGCAGCTCACCCATCCCGGAAATGATTGTCTGCCCGGTATCCTTGTTCTGAGCAATTTTAAATGAAGGATCCTCAACTGCAATCTTCTGTAGGGTTTCAGTGAGCTTTTTTTCTTCTGCTTTACTTTTTGGCTCGATTGCAACCCCAATAACTGGTTCCGGAAAATCGATACTATGCAAAACAATGTAATCATCTGTCTGACATAAAGTATCCCCGGTAGTAGTGAACTTCAGGCCAACAATTGCGCCTATATCACCGGTACCGATCTCCTGAACTTCCTCTCTTTTATTGGCATGTAGCCTCAAGAGTTTGGAAATTTTCTCTTTTTTATTTTTTGTCGGGTTGAAAACCCTATCGCCAACCTTAAGCCTGCCTGAGTAAATTCTAATAAAGGCAAGGTTTTCAACAAAACTGTCACTCATCAGTTTAAAAACCAATCCACAGAAATTCTCTGTAGATCTCGTCTTTCTGCTTATGCTTTCCCCATCTTGCCCAACTCCCTCAACGAAAGAATTATCCTGAGGAGAGGGCAGATAACGAATAACACTATCAAGCAGAGGTTGAACACCCTTATTCTTAAATGCTGTCCCACAAAGAACGGGAACAACCTTTAATGCAAGTGTGGCCTTTCTGAGTGCCGTATATATTTCATCCGCAGATACCGGTGTATCTTCTAAGTATTTTTCCATGACCTGCTCATCGAAGTCGGCCAACTTCTCGAGCAAAGCCATACGTGCGGCCGTGAATTCAATTCTGTATTCTTCAGGAACAGGCTTTTCTATTACTTCCTGCCCAAGGGACTGCTCTTCGAAAAGCAGCATTTTCCCTTCAATGACGTCAATGACGCCTACAAAACCCGATTCAATTCCAACTGGAATCTGTAAAGAAACCGGGTTCGCATTAAGTCTTTCAGATATCATCGTGAGACAACGATGATAATCAGCCCCGACCCGATCCATCTTATTGACAAAAGCAACACGAGGAATCGAGTACTTATCAGCCTGTCTCCAAACAGTTTCTGATTGCGGCTGGACACCACTCACTGCACAAAAAACCGCTACAACACCATCAAGCACTCGGAGACATCGTTCAACTTCAACCGTGAAATCAACATGCCCTGGAGTATCTATTATATTAATCTTGTGGTCTTTCCATATACAAGTGGTTGCAGCAGAGGTAATTGTAATTCCTCGTTCTTGTTCCTGCTCCATCCAGTCCATAACAGTATTACCATCGTGGACCTCACCAATTTTATACGAACGGCCGGTATAGTATAATATCCTTTCAGTCGTAGTTGTCTTTCCTGCATCTATATGGGCCATTATCCCAATATTGCGGACATCTGACAAATCTTCACGGGCGCCCATGTAACGTTTCCTAAAAAAAATCGAGGTTCTTCAGTTGACGTCAGCCCCTGAATGGAAAATTCCTATATTTACCTCTCTATCTACCAGCGGTAATGAGCGAAAGCTTTATTAGCCTCAGCCATACGATGCGTATCATCACGTTTTTTTACTGCTGATCCACGATTATTATATGCATCAACGAGCTCTGCCGCCAATTTCTCAGACATTGACTTCCCAGAGCGAGATTTGGCAAATCCGATAATCCAACGAATTGCAAGCGCATTTCTGCGCGTTTGTCTTACTTCCATGGGCACCTGGTAGGTAGCACCACCAACACGTCTGGATTTAACTTCAACCTTCGGCCGAACCTTCTCCATAGCCTCTTCAAAAACCGTCAGGACATCGGCATCCTGAACTTTGGAAGCGACTATATCCATTGCATCATAAAATATACGCTGGGCAAGGCTTTTCTTACCACGCTCCATCAAGCCATTGGTAAATTTACTCACCAGCAGGCTGTTGTAACGCGGATCAGGATCAACAGGCCGTCTATCTATAATTTTTCTACGTGACATAGTTTTTCTCTCTTTTCAGCAGTCGCAATCAAGAAGGACGCTTTGCTCCGTATTTTGAACGACCCTGTCGTCTATCAGACACACCTAACGTATCAAGCGTTCCACGAACAACATGATATCGAACACCAGGAAGGTCTTTGACCCTGCCACCTCGTATCAGAACCACAGAATGCTCCTGCAGATTATGCCCAATTCCTGGAATATAGGAGGTTACCTCAATGCCGTTTGTCAACCGAACCCTGGCAACCTTACGGAGCGCTGAGTTTGGTTTTTTAGGTGTTGTTGTGTAAACCCTTACACAAACACCCCTCTTTTGAGGTGATCCTTTTAAGGCAGGTGTATTGGTTTTTTTAACGCTTTTCTTTCTACCCTGCCGAACAAGCTGGTTAATAGTTGGCATTACGTTTACTGCTCCTGTTCGATTAACCTTTTTAAGTTTCCCTGTCAGTACAGCTGCGGTTTGGGGACTAATCTGCAGCACGAAGCGAAAATAAATACCCTAATGCTGCTGTACTGTCAAGATAAAAAACATATTCTGATCCGCTTCTTCAAAGTTTACGAATTACCGCGAATACCCGTTCCCGCAGAAATAAGCCGCCCCATAATGACATTTTCCTTTAATCCTGAAAGTTCATCGACCCTTCCAGCCATAGCGGCATTGGTGAGCACCTTCGTAGTCTCCTGGAAGGAGGCAGCAGAAATAAAGCTCTCGGTAGACAATGATGCCTTTGTCACCCCAAGAAGCATAGGTTCTGCAACCGCAGGCATAAGCCCTTCGGTTATGAGTCTGTCGCGTTCATCCTCAAACTTCCACCACTCGACCTGCTCACCAAGCATGAACTTTGAATCACCGGCTGAAGTAATCTGGACCCGGCGAAGCATCTGCCGGACGATGACCTCAATATGTTTATCATTGATTCGTACACCTTGAAGCCGATACACCTCCTGGATCTCGTTAACAAGGAACTTCGCCAGTTCCTTAACTCCAAGAACGCGAAGGATATCATTAGGGATCACAGTTCCTTCCATCAGAGGTTCACCGGCCTGAACGTAATCTCCTTCATGGACAATCAAATGTTTTGATTTCGGAACCAGATACTCTAACGGATCACCATGCTCAGGTGTAACGATAACTCTGCGTTTTCCTTTAAGTTCTTTTCCAAAGCTGATCCGACCGTCAATCTCTGTGATGACCGCTGGTTCCTTGGGCTTCCGGACCTCAAACAGTTCAGCTACACGCGGCAGACCGCCGGTGATATCCTTGGTCTTAGAAGTTTCCCGCGGAATCTTTCCTACAACGGTTCCGGGTTTTATCACGTCTCCCTCGTTAACCGAGATAATAGACCCCACAGGCAAACTGTAGCGTGCATACACGTCCGAATCAGAGAGCTTGAGCGTTTTGCCCCGTTCATTTTTTACAGAGACACGAGGATTCAACTGTGCACTGCTGCTTGAGTGGATAATGACCTTTGAGGATTTGCCAGTAACCGCATCGACCTTTTCCTGCATGGTGACGCCTTCAATGACATCCCCGTACTTAATAACACCGCCTACCTCGGCAACAATGGGAATTGTATATGCGTCCCAATCCGCAAGTATGGTACCGGGATCAACTTCTTTTCCTTCCTGGACCAAGACCTGAGCGCCATAATTTACCTTGAACCTCTCGCGCTCCCGCCCAAGATCATCAAGAATCATGATTTCAGCATTACGATTCATCACAATCTTGACTCCTTCCGCATTAACAACTGAATGCAGGTTGCGGAAGGCCACTGTGCCGCCGCGCTGTGTTTTCAATTCAGCCTGTTCAACGGACCGGCTTGCAGTACCGCCAATATGGAATGTTCTCATGGTCAACTGCGTACCGGGTTCACCAATGGACTGCGCCGCAATGACGCCAATAGCTTCACCAATATTGACCATGTGTCCGCGCCCGAGATCACGCCCATAACACGCGGCGCACACACCCCGCCTCGCACGACAGGACAAAACGGACCTGATCAATACCCGGTCAATGCCCGCCCTCTCAATCATCCCGACCTTTTCTTCGGTAATCTCCTTTCCTGCAGGAACAATCACCTCACCGGAATAAGGGTCGCAGACATCCTCCAAGGCTACTCGACCAAGAATCCTGTCTCCCAAAGGAACAATGATCTCACCACCATCAAGCAATGGTTCGGCAACAATGCCATCCAGGGTGTTGCAGTCCAATTTAATGATGGTTGCTTCCTGGGCGACATCTACAAGACGTCTGGTCAGATATCCAGAGTTCGCCGTCTTCAAGGCCGTATCGGCAAGACCCTTTCGGGCGCCATGGGTGGAAATGAAGTACTCAAGGACACCAAGGCCTTCACGAAAATTGGCCTTGATGGGAGTCTCAATAATAGCACCAGACGGCTTAGCCATAAGACCACGCATTCCAGCCAGCTGACGGATCTGATCCCTTGATCCTCTGGCGCCTGAATCCGCCATAATGAAAATAGAATTAAAACTCGGAGCCTCTACTACCTTGTTATCCTTGTCACGAAAATAATCGACTTTGATCTCGTTCATCATTTCGTTGGCAACATCTTCAGTTACCTTAGACCATATATCAACAACCTTATTGTATTTCTCACCAGAGGTAATAAGACCGTCGGCATACTGCTGATCGACATCAAGGACTTCATTTTCAGCCTTTTCAACCAGATCTTCTTTGTTAAGTGGAATCTTCATGTCATTGATACAGATCGAAATACCCGCACGAGTAGCGTATTCATACCCTGTATCTTTGAGACGATCAGCAAGAATCACCGTATCCTTGGTGCCGGCATGCCTGTAGGTGTAGTCGATAAGCTGCGCCAAGGCCTTTTTGCTCATCACCTTGTTAATTTCGGCAAAAGGAATACTTGACGGAAGCAATTCTCCCAGCAAAATCCTTCCCATGGAGGTATCGACAATCTCACCGTCCATCCGCACCCTGATCTTCGCCTGCAAATCAACCGCGCCATGGTCATAGGCTATCCGGGCCTCTTGAGGGTTTGAAAAAACCTTTCCCTCACCCGTGACATTAATGCGCTCTCTGGTCATATAATAAAGCCCAAGCACTATATCCTGCGAGGGTATAATTATTGGCTCACCATTAGCCGGAGAGAGGATATTATTGGTGGACATCATGAGGACCCTGGCTTCAACCTGGGCCTCTACCGACAGCGGTACGTGAACCGCCATCTGATCGCCGTCAAAGTCTGCGTTAAAGGCCATACAGACCAAGGGGTGGAGCTGGATCGCCTTTCCTTCAATCAGGACGGCCTCGAATGCCTGCATGCCAAGACGGTGGAGTGTTGGAGCACGATTCAAAATGACCGGATATTCTGTTACGACCTCATCAAGAACGTCCCAGACCTCCTTTGATCCCTTCTCAACCATCTTTCGGGCACTTTTAATTGTCGTAACGTACCCTTTTCGCTCAAGCTTGTTGTAAATAAAAGGCTTAAAAAGCTCCAGAGCCATTTTTTTCGGGATACCGCACTGATGCAAACGCAGATGCGGTCCCACGACAATAACTGAACGGCCTGAATAATCAACACGTTTACCGAGAAGATTCTGCCGGAACCGTCCCTGTTTTCCTTTCAGCATGTCAGAAAGAGATTTGAGAGGTCGCTTATTGGCTCCGGTTATCACCCGCCCTCGTCTACCGTTATCGAAGAGGACATCCACGGCTTCCTGCAGCATGCGTTTTTCATTGCGGATAATGATATCAGGCGCATCGAGTTCAAGCAGACGTTTCAGGCGATTATTCCTGTTTATCACGCGCCGGTACAGATCGTTGAGATCCGAGGTTGCAAAACGTCCGCCCTCAAGGGGCACTAAGGGCCTAAGGTCCGGAGGAAGCACGGGGATTACCTCAAGAACCATCCATTCAGGTCTATTGCCAGACTCTTGAAAGGCCTCAATAACAAAAAGCCGCTTGCCAAGCTTCAGACGTTTAGTCTGAGAATTTGTGGTGGACATTTCTTCCCGCAATTCTTTGGAAAGTGCAACCAGATCCTGGGCCTGAAGCAGTTCCCGGATTGCCTCAGCACCGATGCCCACCTTAAATTTAGCTCCATACTCATCACGAGCCTGCCTGTATTTATCCTCCGTCAGGAGGGTTCCAACCGGTAATGCCTCGATATCAGAGGATATAATAGCATACTGCTCAAAATAAAGAATTTTCTCCAATTGCTTCAAAGTCATATCCAGCACCGCTCCAATTTTGCTGGGCAGGCTTTTCAGGAACCAGATATGGGCAACGGGAGCTGCAAGCTTGATATGGCCAAGGCGTTCCCGTCTGACTTTTGACTGGATCACCTCAACTCCGCATTTCTCACAGACAACACCCCTATGCTTCATGCGTTTGTACTTGCCGCAATTGCATTCAAAGTCTTTTACCGGACCAAAGATTTTGGCGCAGAAAAGACCGTCTCTTTCAGGTTTGAATGTCCGATAATTAATTGTTTCAGGCTTCTTCACCTCACCATGGGACCAATCCATGATCTTTTCAGGTGAAGCAAGCGAGATTTTTACCTTATTGAACTTGATTGGTGCCTTTGGTTTTTGAAAAAAATTGAATAACTCTTCCACTAAATCACCTCTTCCAGAGATTTTTGGAAATGCCCGATGTACTTTTTAATCCCATCAGACTTTGAAGAGATTATGGCCCATACAGGGTTATTAAAAGCTGGTCATGCCTTCACTTCCCACTCCGTACAAACGAAGAGGAAGAGAAGTATCGCAGCTATTCTTCTATAAGCTCCATATTCAGGCAAAGACCTTGCAGCTCTTTGACCAGAACGTGGAATGATTCAGGCAGACCGGTCGTCAGGAAGTTGTTTCCCTTGACAATACGTTCATACATTGTCGTCCTTCCTTCAACATCATCAGACTTGGCCGTCAGAAATTCCTTCAGGGTGTAGGCAGCTCCATAGGCTTCCATGGCCCACACCTCCATCTCTCCCAGTCGCTGACCACCGAACTGCGCCTTCCCTCCAAGTGGTTGTTGCGTTACCAGAGAATAGGGCCCGGTCGAACGAGCGTGAATTTTATTGTCAACAAGATGATGGAGTTTCAACATATACATAACCCCAACCGTGACTTTGTTGGCAAAAGGCTGTCCAGTCAGACCGTCATAAAGCTGACTCTGACCAACCTCATCAACTCCGGCCTCAACAAGCAACCGCCGGATACTGCTCTCAGCCGCCCCATCAAAGACAGGTGTGGCCATATGAATTCCTTTTTTATGCTTTCTTGCCCATTCGATCAACTCTTCGTCAGTTTTACCCTGGGTTATTTCAGCATACTCTTCTTTGGAATATACAGCTGAAATCTTTGATTTAATCTCTTCTACCGCCCCTTTTCTGGCAAGAAGTTCCAGTTGCTCGCCAATCTTTCTGGCAGCAAATCCCAGGTGAACCTCAAGGACCTGCCCAACATTCATACGAGAGGGAACGCCCAAAGGATTCAGTACGATATCGACAGTAGTCCCATCAGCAAAAAACGGCATATCCTCCTCGGGCAACAGACGCGAGACGACGCCCTTGTTTCCGTGGCGTCCTGCCATTTTATCCCCCACCGACAGTTTGCGTTTGGTTGCAACATAGATCTTCACCATCTTGACCACGCCTGGAGGCAAATCATCTCCCTTTCTCATCCTGTCAATGATTCCGTCGTACCTCTCGGAAATAAGCCGGGATTGATTCTTATAGCGGCGATATACAGCGTCTATTTGTTCTGAAAACTTAGACTTTTCAGAAAAGTCGATGGAAAGAAGATTACTGAATCCTATGGCGAGAGCCATGTCGGAGCTGAATTTCTTACCGAGCTTGACGATAACGCTTCCGTCTTCGGCAATCACATCCTGTTTTGCGGTCCGTCCATCTATGACCTCACCGATTTCCCTGCAGACTCCGCGTTTCAGACTATCCAATTCGTCAAGCTTATCCTGATTCAGCTTCTCAATCTCCAGATCCTCGATCATTAAAGACCGCTCATCCTTATCCACGCCTTTACGCGAGAAGACTTTAGCATCAATAACGACTCCCTCAATGCCCGGCGGTACCCTCAAGGATGAATCCTTGACATCCTGGGCCTTTTCTCCGAAAATTGCCCGAAGGAGTTTTTCCTCAGGTGACAGTACAGTCTCTCCTTTTGGTGTTACCTTACCAACCAGAGTATCTCCCGCCTTCACCTCAGCCCCTATGCGCACTATCCCGGAATCGTCAAGATTTCTCAGCGTCTCTTCGCTGACGTTGGGAATATCGCGCGTAATTTCCTCTTTGCCAAGCTTGGTATCTCGGGCCATTGTTTCAAAGACTTCAATATGGACAGAGGTGAATGTATCCTCTTTGAGAAGCCTCTCATTGACAAGGATAGAGTCTTCGAAGTTAAAACCGCGCCAAGGCATGAATGCAATGGTCACATTTTTACCCAAAGCAAGCTCTCCCTGCTCGCAGGATGGTCCATCGGCAAGGACAGTCCCCGTTTTAACAGGCGTGCCGGGAAGGACTAAGGGCTTTTGATTAAAGCAGGTATTCTGGTTTGATTTTTTATATTTTTCGAGCCGATATACAGCAACACCGGTATCAAAACCATCTGTCCCCGGTTCTGCATAGCGAACAACTATACGATTGGAATCAGATTCTTCAACAATGCCATCTCCTCCGGCAAGCAGACACGATCCGGAATCCCGGGCCACATACCGTTCCATTCCGGTACCGACAAAAGGTGCAGCCGTGTTCATCAAAGGGACAGCCTGCCGTTGCATATTGGACCCCATAAGGGCACGGTTTGCATCGTCATTCTCAAGAAAAGGAACCAAAGAAGCAGCAACGCTGATCAACTGATTCGGCGCAATATCCAAATAGGTGACTTTATCCGCTGTCGAGGTAACAACCTCTCCATCTTCCCGAACAATAAGGGAATCCGGAACAATACGGTTCTCAGCGTCAATCTGTGTCGATGCAGGAGCAATAATATGTTTCTGCTCCTGTAAGGCACTGCAATATTTAACATCGTCTAAAACAATCCTGTTTTCAACCTTGCGATACGGAGTCTCGATAAACCCGTAGGGATTAATTCGTGCATAGGTTGCCAACGATACAATCAGACCGATATTAGGCCCCTCTGGAGTCTCAACCGGGCATATCCTTCCATAGTGCGTTGGATGTACGTCACGCACCTCAAATCCAGCCCTTTCGCGTGAAAGGCCTCCAGGTCCGAGAGCGGAAAGGCGCCTTTTATGGGTTACCTCGGACAATGGATTGGTTTGATCCATGAATTGCGACAATTGACTGGTTCCAAAAAATTCCTTTATTGCAGCCGATATGGGTTTAGGATTAATGAGGTCATGGGGCATAAGCGTTTCAACATCTTGAAGAGTCATCCGCTCCTTTATAGCACGCTCCATGCGAACCAGTCCCATGCGGTACTGGTTTTCCACAAGCTCGCCAACTGTACGAACCCGTCTGTTTCCAAGGTGATCGATATCGTCTACCCCGCCCTGCGTATCTTTAAGACGAACCAAGTAGCGGATAGAATGGACAATATCATCATGGGTCAAAGCACGATGCTGGATGTCGATATCCAGCCCTAACTTAGCATTAATCTTGTATCTGCCAACTTCAGAAAGGTCATAGAGATCCTGATTGAAAAAGAGATTCTCGAAGAATGTAGCCGCGACCTCAACAGTTGGCGGGCTCGATGGTCTCAGTCTTCTGTAAATCTCTAGCAACGCCTCATCCTTAGAGCTCACTTTATCAAGAGCAAGCGTACGTCTGAAGGCCTCTGAATATTGAACGCCGTCAATGAAAAGCACTTCAAATTCATTAATACCGGCATCTTGAATCGACTGAAGAATGGTATCGTTGACCTCCGTGTTGCACAAGGCCAAAATCTCATCGGTGCCAGGCTTCATGATGGTCTGAGCAAGAAAACGCCCGGTCAATTCTTCTCTGGAAATCTGGAGATATTCAATTCCTACTGATTCAATTTTCTTTGACAGAACTTTACTGATCTTTCTCCCTTTCTTCGCTATGACTTCACCATCGATGGGGCTGATGAGATCAAACTCCAGCCTTTGCCCTTTCGCTGTCTCTTGATCAAAATGAATTTTATAAGAATCTTTGCCACAAACAACCCGATTAATCGGATAAAATTCTCTGAGAAGTTGCTCATCGTTCAGCCCTATAGCTTTCAACAGGGTTGTCACGGGAAACTTTCTTCTGCGATCAATTCGAACGTGAAGGATATCTTTAATGTCAAATTCAAGGTCAATCCAGGAACCGCGCACAGGAATTATACGTGCTGAATACAGCAGCTTACCACTTGCATGACTTTTACCATTATCATGGGTATAAAATAAGCCAGGTGACCGCTGAAGCTGAGAAACAATAACCCTCTCTGTCCCATTGATTACAAAAACACCATCACCGGTCATAAGCGGAATGGAACCGAGGAAAACTTCCTGTTCCTTAATATCCCTAATGGTTTGAACACCGGTTTCGTCATCAATATCAAATGTCAGTAACCGGACTATTATCTTCAAAGGAATCTCATACGACATGCCCCTTTGCAGACATTCCTGAACCGTATACTTGGGCTCGCCAAATTTATATCGCACGAACTCAAGAGAGCAAATTCCGTTAAAATCGTTTATAGGAAAGATATTTTTGAGAATGGCCTGTAACCCGTAATCTTCACGATCATCCGGTTGCTTATCCATCTGCAGAAACTTTTCATAAGATTTCCTCTGCATGGATATCAGATGGGGAGGCTCAATAATGCCCGCCACTGTAGCAAATTTTTTTCTCACACGTTCCATATATAGTCCTCGAGGTTGCCTTAAGATCGTTTAGCTTAAATTACAACAATTTGACACAAGATGTCTGCTTAATCTGTGAAGCGGAAATTGGTCAGGAAAAAACAATAGAGGGAGTGCCGCTTAAAAATATTTCATAAAAAACGACTCTATTCAAAAAAGACCTTACAGCATTACATGCAGTACTTAGGATCATGATATCGACCTATGGGGTAGAATTACTTCATCACGTTGACTGACTAACAAGCCTGCAATTCAATGTACTGTAATCATGAGATATTTCTTACAAAGAAACTCTGTAGTATCCTAAAAGCAACACGCTACATAGCAAAGCTAGTAGCGTGTCGCAAGAGCCAGGCCATTCCTTTTAGGGAGTGACATGCAATCGTTTTATTACTTAATCTCTACGGTACCACCGACAGCTTCAATCTTGGCTTTAATATCTGCAGCTTCTTCTTTTGTCACACCATCTTTCAAGGGCTGAGGCGCCTCTTCTACCAAAGTTTTTGCCTCTTTTAACCCAAGATTTGTGATTGCGCGAACTTCTTTAATAACCTTGATTTTCTGGTCGCCAGCAGTAGCCAGTATTACATCAAATTCAGTTTGCTCTTCAGCGGGTGCTGCAGCTTCGGCGCTGACACCGGCCGCGGCAACTGCAACAGGAGCTGCAGCAGAAACACCAAATTTCTCTTCAAGTTCCTTGATGAGCACTGAAAGTTCAAGAACAGACATATTGGAAATAAATTCAACTACATCTTCTTTTGAAACAGCCATTATTCTATACCTCTTCGTATTGAGATTTTACATGTGTCAAGAGATTGACACCTTAGTTATCAGCCTTGTCTTTTTTGTCTTTCAACGCCTGTAGCCCATACAAGAATGCACGAGGAACTCCGGAAAGAACGCGAACGAGACCTGTAGGAACATTGTTCAGCACTGACAGCAACTGCCCCAGCAATATCTCCCTGGAAGGAAGTTTTGAAAGAGCGATAAACTGATCAGTATTCAGCCTTTCTCCCTCAAGAGCAGCAGACCGGATTTGAAAATTCTTAAAATCCTCAGAAAATTTCGCCAGTGCCTTTGCGGGCGCTACAGGATCACCGTAGGAAACAATAACGGCTGTAGTTCCAGTGAAATCATCGCTTAATGTTGCATTACCTGTTTCATTAACTGCTCGTTTGAGAAGAGTATTCTTCGCAACGCGAATTTCAGAGTTACATTTCCGTAATTCTACCCGGATCTGTTGAATCTCTGAAACAGTCAATCCACAATAGTCTGTAACAACAGCAAATTTTGCACGATTAAATGACTCGTGCAGTTCAGCGACTATTGCCGATTTATCATCACGGTTCAAGGCACTCCTCCTTTTATGGTAAAATTTTAATAAAAATGAAACAGCAGTTCGTGCAATAAGCGATTATTTCCTTAAAATCTCATACGAAATAAACACGTCTCGGCAGGCGGTGCATTCACACCTATTAAACGCAAGTACCTGCTGTCTCAGACCAAACCAACAATAAGAATTCAATATATTTATTTAACTTGATTCTTTAAATCAAGAGGATCAATCTTAAAACCTGGACCCATTGTGGAGGAAACGGTTATTGATCGTACATAGATCCCTTTACTTGTCGAAGGCTTGAGTTGCATAATTTTCTCAATGAATCCAACAACATTCTTCAGCAACTTTTCTTCACCGAAAGAAACCTTACCGACGCCTGCGTGTATAATACCTGCCTTATCAACCCTGAAATCAACCTTTCCGCTTTTAATTTCTTTTACAATATTAGAAACATCAAAAGTAACAGTTCCCAATTTTGCATTAGGCATAAGGTTTCTCGGTCCAAGAATACGCCCAATCTTTCCCACAGTTCCCATCATATCGGGAGTGGCGACAGTCTTGTCAAAATCAAGCCAGCCACCCTGAATCTTTTCAACAAGATCATCTGAGCCCACATAATCGGCACCAGCTTCCTTTGCTTCAATTTCTTTTGCACCTTTGGCAAAAACAAGAACGCGTGTTACCTTACCATTCCCAAAGGGAAGAACAACAGATGACCGGATCATTTGGTCAGCGTGACGGGGATCAACTCCAAGTTTCATCGCAATGTCAAAAGTTTCATCAAATTTTGCGAATTTTGCCTGAAGGACATTTTTAATCCCTTCCTGAATCGAGTAAAGCTTGGTCCTATCGAGATCGTTAATTACTTTATTGAAATTTTTTCCGTGTTTCGGCATATTGCCTCCTACTGATTTAAGGGGTACTTCCCTCAATCGTAGTAAATTTTAATCTTATTCTATAACAGTTATCCCAGCACTTCGTGCTGTTCCTTCAATTATTCGCATTGCACTTTCCACATCATAGGCATTCAGATCTGGAAGTTTAATCTCAGCGATCTCTCTAATCTTATCTCTTCCGATTTCGGCAATACGCTGCGCCTTAGGATTTCCTGATCCTTTCTGCACACCAGCAGCCTTAAGAAGCAAAACTGATGCTGGCGGTGTCTTGGTAATAAAGGTGAAAGACCTGTCCTGATAGACCGTAATGACCACAGGAACGATGGTATCCCCCAGAGACTGGGTTTTTGCATTAAAAGCCTTACAAAATTCCATAATGTTCACGCCCTGTTGACCTAAAGCAGGCCCAACAGGCGGAGAAGGATTTGCCTTACCAGCAGGAATCTGTAACTTAACATATGCCGTTATTTTTTTGGCCATTGTTCACTCCGACAATCTAATTTAAAAAATATATTTTATTGCTGAATATAGGGGATAATTCCTTCACAATAAACCATTCAAACAATGCATCAGGTATTGGATACCTGCACATACTCAAGTTCAACAGGTGTCTCGCGCCCGAATATGGATACTAAAACTCTCACCCTTCCTTTTTCAGGATATACTTCATCTACAACACCTTGAAAATTCGCAAACGGGCCGTCTATAACCCGAACCACCTCACCAATGTCAAAAATGACCTTCGGTCGCGGACGTTCAGACCCATCTTGAATTCTGCCTATAATTTTACCGGCATCCGCGTCAGATAAGGGTACAGGGTTTTTATCATCACCAACAAAACCGACCACTCTTGGCATATTCTCATGAATTGTATGCCATGTTGAATCGTTGAGATCCATGCTCACCAGCATATATCCAGGGAAAAATCTTCTTGCAGATGTCTTCCGGGAGCCTTTTATCATTTCGACTACTTGCTCAGTAGGGACAAGTATTTCACCAAAGAGTTCTTCCTGTCCTTCCTTTTTGATCCGCTCTTCGAGGGTTGCCTTGACTTTATCTTCAAAACCAGAATGAACCTGAAGTATATACCATTGTCTTGCCATGGGTGTGTTGTCACCAGTTTTAAGTAAAATTTAAAGGTTTAAAACCATTGTTTAGAGGCTTTCCCTTTCAGAATCTGCAAATTCACGTCTATCGCAGAAAAGATGTTATCAATTTTCCCAATAACAAATCAACAGAACCCAAATAGGCAGCAACTATCACTGTCAAGACAACGACAATACCGGTAAGACTCAATGTCACCTTTTTGTCTGGCCACGCAATCTTTGTAAATTCAACCTTCACTTCACCAAAGAAATCTTTAATTTTAGCTGGCGTAAAAGCTGAAACTTCGTCTTTAATACCTGCACTGTTCTTTTTTGATTTAGTTTTAATTGTCATTCCATTTCGCCATTTTCAAAATTGAACCCAACAGATATGTAATCTACATACTACTATCACTACCTGTATATCAATACAACCAATGTATTACATACAGGGTGTTATTCAAATATAACCCAAACTCCACCACAGAAGCCTACGCACCGCACACAATTGATCCACACAAATTCATGCACGATGATGGCAGGCCAGGAGGGACTCGAACCCCCAACATCCGGATTTGGAGTCCGGCGCTCTACCATTAGAGCTACTGGCCTTTTCAGATGAATTATTTTGTTTCTTTATGGGGCGTATGAACCTTACAAAATGAACAATATTTCTTAAATTCAAGTTTGTTTGGTGTATTCTTTTTATTCTTTGTTGTCGTATAATTACGACGTTTACAAGTTCCACATGCCAGTGTTATTATATCTCTCATACCCGCTTTCCCTCTATAAAAAATTACCCAGCTCACCACAGGAGAGCCGGGTAATGTGATTATGAATGATACTATTTACTGAATAATTTCACTGATAACGCCGGCGCCTACGGTCCGACCGCCTTCACGGATTGCGAATCGAAGTCCCGCATCCATCGCTATCGGGGTGATCAGCTCTGCCACAACAGATACATTATCGCCAGGCATTACCATCTCAACTCCCTCAGGAAGCGTCACAATTCCCGTTACATCTGTCGTCCTGAAATAAAACTGGGGACGATATCCGTTGAAGAAAGGAGTATGACGACCGCCTTCCTCCTTGCCGAGAATATAGCACTCGGCCTTGAACTTTGTATGCGGAGTAATGGACTTTGGAGCCGCCAGAACCTGGCCACGCTCAATGTCCTCGCGCTTTACACCACGAAGCAGCGCTCCGATGTTATCGCCGGCCTGACCTTCATCCAACAACTTCCGGAACATCTCAACACCGGTGCAGGTGGTCTTTACAGTGGCTCGAATGCCGACTATCTCCAGCTCGTCACCAACCTTAACCTTGCCGCGCTCAATCCTGCCAGTAGCTACCGTTCCGCGCCCGGATATAGAAAATACATCCTCAATCGGCATCAGAAATGGTTTGTCGATATCACGATGCGGCTCAGGAATATAATTGTCTATCGCCTCCATCAGCTCCCATATACACTTCGCGGCAGCCTCATCTTCCGGCTCTTCCAACGCCTTAAGCGCTGATCCTTGAATGATCGGGACGTCATCGCCGGGAAATTCATACTTGTCAAGAAGCTCGCGCAGTTCCATCTCAACCAGCTCAATCAATTCAGGGTCGTCAACCATGTCGCATTTATTCAAAAATACAACAATGGCCGGCACCCCTACCTGACGGGCCAGGAGTATGTGCTCACGGGTCTGCGGCATTGCACCATCGGTCGCCGCCACTACAAGAATAGCACCGTCCATCTGGGCCGCGCCCGTAATCATGTTCTTTATATAGTCGGCATGACCCGGACAGTCCACATGCGCATAATGCCGCTTGACCGTTTCATATTCTACATGCGCTGTAGCGATTGTAATTCCACGCTCTTTTTCCTCAGGGGCCTTATCGATCTCGCTGAAGTCAGTAAATTTCGCCTGACCTTTTGTGGACAACACGCGAGTTATGGCTGCGGTCAAAGTAGTTTTACCATGATCAATATGACCAACTGTTCCCACATTGACATGTGGCTTTGTCCTGTTGAATTTTTCCTTTGACATTTCCTTATCTCCTCAGGCCTAATGGAATTAATCTTTCAATCTCGCCTTTCATACATTGGAGCCCACGACCGGAATCGAACCGGTGACCTCATCCTTACCAAGGATGCGCTCTACCATCTGAGCTACGTGGGCACCTCTCTTCTCAAAAAAAAATGGAGCGGGAAACGAGGCTCGAACTCGCGACCCTCAGCTTGGAAGGCTGATGCTCTACCAATTGAGCTATTCCCGCTCACTAACTATAAAACAAAGATAAAATCAAATGGTGGAGGGGGGAGGATTCGAACCTCCGAAGGCGCTGCCGACAGATTTACAGTCTGTTCCCTTTAGCCACTCGGGAACCCCTCCAAATGGATATCTCTTAAAAACATCCACAACATCGGTTTAAAACTTTGTAATTCACTCACCTTTGGAGCTGGCGATGGGACTTGAACCCGCAACCTGCTGATTACAAATCAGCTGCTCTGCCAATTGAGCTACGCCAGCCTGCAAAGGACGTGAGTATACCCATTCAGCAGTTTAATGGCAATATTTTTTTGTCACAAGAGAAAGAATTGGCTAAAAAAAAGGCTGGGTCAGTTCTGACCCAGCCCTATATTCAAGAGAGATCTCTACGCAGGAATTTTTTATTTCAGAACACCATCGGCACCATAAGAACTCTCTCTGCATTTCTCAAAAGCAATGGCAAAGGTCCTGTATACCAAATGGGCAAATTTAGTATAGGGCATGTAAAGAAATAACATCATAACTGCAACCAAGTGGCAAAAATAAATCACATATCCTATTTGAGCAAGCCCCGCCCACCGGCAAACCTCTGCCAGAAAACCGGTAACACCTACAGCCATAATTTCCCAGATCAGGAACCAATCATAAAAATTTCCGTTGATTCCGGCATCACTCTCAGCCTTAGCCCTGTTGGTCCAAAGAACCCAGATACCGTATATCATAGCTATGGCAGAAACATTTGCTAGAAGTTTAACCGGATTCCAGAAGGTCATTGGGCCATGAAACTGGGGAACCCAGAGACCAATAACATCGTTGGCAAGAAGTGACCAGGTCGTTACGATAAACAGTCCGATAAATGCATACATCAAGGGCCGATGCCCGCGGGCCCTATCGGCATTTACCGTGCACTCACGAAACCGCGTATGCTGCAGAATTTCAACAATTGCCGGCCAGAGAAACCTTTGCACAAATTGAATTGCAGAAGGTCTGAAGTTCGGATTCATTGCATTCTTCGCTGCCATCGCCTTCCAAAGAGTGGTAATTCCCATATATGCCGATAAAACAGCAAGCCCCAATGAAGGAACCATAAAACAGACAATAAAAAATATATTCTTCGCATACCAGCGAAAATCCCAATGACCAAAAAATTGCTGATAGCCATGATGCGCAAAATCCTCAGCAGAAGGGAAGCCCATCGCCCCGGAAACCATCCACATAAGAAAAATAATAACCGCAGGGATAGCGATCATTACAGGCAACCCTTTGGCATTTGACGCCAATTTGGCCAAGCCTGAAGGCCATCCGTAAAAAGTATAGGCGTAGGCCCGAATAGCCCCCATCACATCGCCAGGCTTTGCACCCCGCGGACACTTTTCCGAGCAATCGCCGCATTGATGACACAAAAAAACATCAGGATCAGCTATAAGGTTTTCTTTCAGACCCCATTGCGACCAAATCATTTCTTTGCGTGGAAATGGTTTCTTATCCTTTGAAAGCGGGCAGACAACAGAACATGTTGCACACTGATAGCATTTTTTCAGCGTATCGCCACCGACGCCCTTCAGATATCGTATAAACTCTAAATCCGGCTGGATGTTCATTTCTTCCCCTCATATAAGATATCAACACTCATAAAAACACTATTTTTTCAAAACCTTTCAAGCAAAGCGCTGTTCTGCAGAAAAAAACACTTCCTTTTCTGCAGAACAGGTAAACGCGCTTGTTAGAAGCCCTTAAACGGGTTCGGACCCATTTCGACAATGGTTTCGACAAAATCATTCACAATCTGAGGAATCTTATCGTAGTCTGTAATTGCCACCTGTTGGGCCGTTACTCTTTCCGGCTCAAGTCCGAGCGTGGAGAGCGTATCGCCAATATTCTCCATCCTCTTATTTGCAATCTCAGACCCTTTAACAAAGTGGCATTGATAATCATCCCCATAGGTACATCCCAACAGCATTGCTCCGTCCATACCTGCTGACAGAGCATCTCGAATCCAGGCCATGTTCACCGAACCAAGACATCGTACAGGAATGAAACGAGCCATATGGCTCAGTTTATGATGTTTCATACCTGCCATATCGATCGCCGGATACGCATCGTTTTCACACACAAGCACCAGAATGCGCAATCTCTCTTCATCGTCTTCTGGAACTTCAATCGATTTGATCATGGAGCCAATCAAATCTATATTATAATCCTTGAATCCGATTATACGTTCAGGACAGGCCCCCATACATGTTCCGCAACGCCTGCATCGGGTCGGATTAGGCAGCGGCGTACCCTTTTCATCATCGTCCAGCGCACCAAAAGGACATTCTTCTGTGCAGCGTTTACATTGAGTACAACGTTGCATGAAAAATTCCGGGTAGGTAGCGTCACCTGAACGCGGGTGAACAGCCACACCGCGATCTGTCGATTCAATACACTGAATTGCCTTTAATGCTGCACCAGTAGCATCATCAATGGTTTCATCCATTGTCTCAGCCTTCCGAACACCACCGCACGCATACACACCCGTTCTTCTTGTCTCATACGGGAAGCAGATAAAATGCGAATCTGCATATCCATCAAAAAGCCCCAAATCCGAAAAAGCCGGACCCTGACGATAAGCGAGGTTAATTGTGTTTTCATGAAGAGTAGTCGGTTCCATGCCTGCTGCCAGGACAACCATATCGACATTCAGGGTGATGGAATCGCCAAGCAGGGTGTCATCTACAGCCACTGTTACTTTTCCGTCAGGAGCAGCATCAACCTTCATAACATTTCCTTTTGTAAGGAAAATGCCATCATTCTGCTGTGCGCTTTTATAAAATAGCTCCATATGGCCCGGAGTACGCATATGCTGATAAAGTATGTAGGCCTTTCCTTCAGCATTATCCTGACATACATACTGGGCCTGTTTCAACGCGACCATGGAAGTAACTGAATTGCAATACGGGAAATCTTTATCATTTTCAGCGCCGCCGGGACTTTGAACAAAGGCAACGCTGGCAGGTACTTTACCGGCTTTAGCCATTTTTTCAAATTCCGCATTGGTTACCACATTGTTTACTTTCCCGTATCCAAGATGCTCATACTGAGAAACGTCTGCGGGCTTCCAGCCGGTTGCAAGAACTACGGCTCCGACTTTAGTGGCTGAAGGATCAATCTCAGTGTAGACTTTAAGACCTTTATTCGGGTCTTCTTTCTCACCCTTATCGATCAGGTCCTTTTCATCAACGGTCACTTTGGCAGGTGCATCCCATTCTGTCTTTTCTCCTGCCTTCTTGAAGGAAACTGAAAAGTTGCCTGGTGACCCGGCAACACGCGCAACCTCTGTTTCAGTCTTAACTGTTATCTTTTTGTTTCCGAGGATCGCCGCAGTCAGAGCTGGAACCGGATTTTCCTCAAGGTCAGTCCATGGAGCTTTTGAAGGAAAGGACTGTCTCCAGCCCAACGCCTTGCCGCCAAGAGCAGCTTCCTTCTCAACAAGTATCACCTCGTAACCTGCATCCGCAGCCTCTTTTGCTGCCGTGAGTCCAGCGAGTCCACCACCCATGACAAGGACGGTTTTGTTAATCGCTGATTCAAGCTGATAGGGAACAGCCAATTCCGTCTTTTGGGCACGAGTACATGCCATTCGCATGTAATCACTGGCTGTCTCTTGCATGAACGCAGCAGCTTCGGGGTGCGGAGTCTCACCTTCAGCAGGTTTTCCCGCTGACCATACTACCTGTTCACGCAAATTGGCACGGACTGTAATTGTATCTGCGCCGAAATCGAATTCTCTCTCCATGACTCGGGGTGAGCAGGCACCGATTACGAGAGTGTTGACGCCATTTTCTTTGATATCTTTTTCAATAAGAGCCTTGCCCTCTGTACCGCACAGGCACCCGAAGGTCTTGCACTCCATGGACATTTCACCGGTTACGACCTCAGAGAGAGCCTCTAGGTCAAGAGCCTCTCCGATGCCGCAACCCGAACATAAGTATGCGCTGTATGTTTTAGCCATTGATTTTACCTCCTGGAAATCTGAATTGCCTTCAAGGCAGCTGCAGTGGATGATTGGGTCGTGGTTACAACATCAGAGGCTTTTTTTGCACAACCAGCTGATATCATACCTTTCTCATTGTCAGAAATAACAAAACCACTGTTATCCATATTCAGACTGACAGGTGCCCCCTGGAATCCCAGAGACGGTTGCATTCCTGTTGCCAGTACGGCCAGATCTACCTTCTGCCGTATTTTATCGCCGGTTACAGCGTTCTCTGCCACTACCGTTACACCACCATCACTTTCAGGCAGTATCTCTGCGACTTTCCCCTTAATAAAGAAAGAGTTTTTATCATTGGTCAGTTTTTCACGGAATTTCTCATATTTTCCGGGAGTTCGCAGATCAATATAAAAGACATACATCTTTGCATCAGGATATCGATCCCTGACATAGGTCATCTGCTTTAACGTTGCCATGCAACAGATGTGTGAACAAAACTCAAGATGATTCTCGTCTCGTGACCCTGCACACTGAACAAAAGCAATTGAACTGATCTCTTTTTTATCTCCAGGACGGACGATAGCCCCCCCAGTCGGACCATTCGGAGCTGCCAGACGCTCCATCATCATATTCGTGATAATGGCGTTTGATTGACCGAACTTGAGGTTGTCCATTTTGGTTGCATCATACGGGGTCCATCCGGTAGCCCAGACTATAGCCGAAACGTTAACGGTTACATTCTGCACCTGCATATCCAGATCAACGGCATTATATTTACATGCTGATTTCACAGCCTTGGCGCCATCGGCAGAAAGACCATTCTTATTGATAACATATCTGCGTGGATAGGCCATATCATGGGGAAGATATGCGGCCTTCGTTTTGTCCATCCCGAAGTTGAATTCATTATCAATGGTATCCGGGCATGCTTCGGCGCAATCTCCGCACGCAGTGCAGTTACTGTTCACATACCTTGGAGCAATCTCAAGATTTACCTGGTAATTACCAGGGACGCCACTGACAGATTTCACTGTAGTCATCGTGTACGTTCGAATCTTACGATTGTTTTTTACCCGCCGAAAATTAATCTCCAGCCCGCAACTCGGCGGACACAGTTTCGGGAAATACTGATTAAGCTGGGCCACGCGACCGCCAAAAAAAGCGTTTTTTTCAATCAGAAACACATCATTTCCGACTTCGGCGGCTTCAAGGGCTGAGGTTAGCCCGCTGATACCGCCGCCCACGACCAAAATTGCACCAGAGGCGCCTTGCTCGTCAGTCATACTTTTCCTCCATTGTTGCTCTTAAATATATTTGTACAATTGTCACTCTTAAACGGAACCAACCAGAGTGTCTCATTTACTTAAGCCCTTTGATCATAGCCGAAACCGGTGATACCAGAGCAGTATGTACTGGAATAAGCTTAAACATTTTTAGCTTATATAGAGTAGAGATCCAAACACACTCTAATCCATATAAGCTAAAATGGAGTACATAGCAAAAATCTCCAGGAATCACAAGCGGATTCCTGGAGATCTCATATTACATCACTACAGCCCTACCCTATCTCTTACAGCCAAGGTTCGGTCGAAAGAATGTTGATACATTCAACTTTCTCGCATTTCCATTCCTTGGTATCAGGATTAAAGGTAGAGTTAACGAAACACTTCCAATTCTCGTCATCAACTGTCGGGAAATCAGATCTGTAATAGAATCCGGGATAACGAGATTCTTTACGGAACTCGATGTGACGGATATGGGCCTCAACACACCAGATACGATGATAATTCTCCCAACAGCGGAGAAGCTCATGCAGATCACCAGCGGCCATTTTCTCTGAATCTTCACGGAGCAGCTTGAGCAGGTCCATACAGATATTGAGCAATTTGCCGGAGGTCATATAGTATGTTGCAACGCCACCACCGTACTCATCGGTGGCCTTCATCAGACGCATCATCAATCCAGCAGGTTTGCAATATGCGGGGTTGACATCAGCTGCCGTAGAAAGGCCAACGTTCTCGGTATACAATTTGACTGGAGCGTAGATTTCTGCAGCCAGTTCCTGAGCGGTCTGCTTCAATTCAGGTTTGAATGAAGCATTGTCACGGCAGAATTTAACCATCTGCTTGGCAGCAATACGACCTTCTGCATGAGAACCGGATGAGAACTTATGGCCGGAAGCACCAACGCCGTCGCCAGCTGTGAACAGACCGTCAACGGTGGTCATACGGTTGTAGCCCCACTTGTACTGATGCGCACGGGAAGGGTTGTTGACAGTAGGAACCCAGTCCTCGTTCGGGCCAGAGGTCCAGATACCGCAACAGCCTGAGTGAGAACCAAGCATGTAGGGTTCGGTCGGCATAATCTCAGAACCAACCTTCTCCGGCTCGACGTTCATACCAGCCCAGAGGCCAGCCTGACCGACAGACATATCAAGGAAATCTTCCCATGCCTCTGACTCAAGATGCTTCCAGTATTTCTTCAGATCCTTGTCATTCATACCGGCTGCTTTACGGTCATCAAGGAAGGCATTAAGAGCGACGTCCGTAGCCATGTACAGAGGACCACGGCCTTCTCTCATCTCATTAATCATGAGATGATTACGCAAACAGGTCGGCGTAACAGGAGAGGCACCATAAGGCATGAACTTAGCAAGCTCGTCTTTAACAGAAGCGCTATTGGCATAGAACTCACCAAGACCATTCTGAACCTTAGCCTTGAAGAGCAGGAACCATGCGCCAACCGGTCCGTATCCATCCTTGAAACGGGCAGGTGTGAAGCGGTTTTCCATCATGGTCAATGTTGCACCGACTTGTGCACACATGGTGTATGTGGAACCTGCATTCCATACAGGATACCAGGCACGTCCTTTACCTTCACCCGTTGAACGGGGACGGAAGATGTTAACAGCGCCACCGCAGGCAACAAGTGCAGCTTTGCAGCGGAAGACGTGAACTTTATTTTCGCGGGTGGAGAAACCGACAGCACCAGCGATCTGGTTTGCTTTGTTTTTGTCAAGGAGCAGCTTAACGATAAAAATACGCTCAAGAATGTTATCTGCGCCAAGGGCGGTAGCAGCAGGCTCGGCTACGATACACTTGTAGGACTCACCGTTGATCATGATCTGCCATTTACCGGTACGAACCGGGGTGCCGCCTTCACGAAGAGTCTTGGCAGGCTTTGCACCATCAAGAGTCTCGCCATTGGCGTCTTTCTTCCAAACCGGAAGTCCCCACTCTTCAAACAGTTTTACAGACTCGTCAACGTGACGGCCACAGTCATAGATAAGATCCTCGCGAACAACGCCCATGAGGTCATTACGAACCATCTTGACATAGCTTTCAATCGGGTTTTCACCAATATAGGTGTTGATTGCAGAAAGACCCTGAGCAACAGCGCCTGAACGTTGAAGAGATGCTTTATCAATAAGCTTGATCTTCATTCCTTCCGGTGCCCATTTCTTTACTTCAAATGCGGCGCCACAGGCAGCCATACCACCGCCGATGATCAGAATATCTACGTCATGCTCAACGACCTCTGGGTTTACTACGGCTTTGAGTTCACCTTTTGGTTTATTTGGTAATGCCATATCCAAATCTCCTTATTACTAAAGATTTTTTGAGTTAAATTTCAAGGCTCAGCTTATTTCTTGGGGGATGGGAGAGCTGACTCTAAGAGCAGACACTCATCATCAAGGCTGGCGCCGTTCTGACCGACATAGGCATTAGCAGCACCCTCAGCCGTGGTACGGATCGGGAATTTGAAACGTTTCAGATTGCCATTACGGAATTTTACAGTCCACATAATATCATTGGAAGACCGCATCGGATGCACTTGGCCGCCCATAGGTACGAAGTCATCATAACCACGAACAAAGATCGCACCTTGCGGGCAAATCTTGACACAGGAATAACACTCCCAGCATGCATCAGGCTCTTGATTGTACGCCCTCATCTCCTCAACATTAAGTACCATCAAATCGTTGGGACAGATGTACATGCATGCGGTTTTGTCTCCACCCTTGCAACCATCACACTTGGAAGGATCTACATAACTTGGCATTAAACTACCTCCTCAGTTTGTTTTAACTGTTGTGACCCTGATCATACAGGACCCACTTTACCTATGCTGAAAAAAAAACAACAAAACACCAATCCTTATCTATCGCTTGCAAACCCTGACAAACAATAAATAAATTCATACCATTTAAACGTTATCGATTCAATTTTTTACACTGAAAAAAAATGAACGGTCACTCATTTTTACCAACTATGAGATATAATTTGTCGCCAAATTATTGTCAAGGAAATTCAACAATGAATTCCCATGGGCGTCAGTGCTGATCATAGGTCTTTCGAACAAGGACTTCGCGAGGGCGAACACCATCGGCAGGCCCGATAATTCCTTCCCTCTCCATAACCTCAATCATCCTCGCTGCCCTGTTGTATCCGACTCTAAGTCGCCTCTGCAGCATCGAAATCGAAGCCTGGCCCGATTCGCAAACCACACCCACCGCCTCATCATACCGGTCATCGGTTTCGGACTCCTCATCCTGGGACGATCCGCTGCATTCGGTCTCAATCTCCTGGATCACCGAATCATCATAGGCTGCGACACCTTGTTTTTTTAAATATTCAACGAGTTTTGAGGTTTCATTTTCTGAAATAAATGCCCCGTGGATTCGCAGAAGCCCTGAACTTCCCGGAGGTAGATAGAGCATATCTCCGGCCCCTAGAAGATGTTCGGCGCCCGACGTATCAATAATCGTTCGCGAGTCGATTTTTGAGGAGACCTTAAAAGAAATCCTGGTCGGAAAATTTGCCTTGATAAGACCCGTCAATACATCGACGGAGGGCCTTTGGGTGGCAAGGATCAAATGAATGCCTGCAGCCCTCGCCATCTGAGCAAGGCGGGCAATAGAGGACTCCACATCCTTGGATGCAACCATCATCAAATCCGCAAGCTCATCGACAATAACAACGATATACGGGAGTTTATCCTTTATATTTTCATTATAAGAATCAAACCCTTTCACCTTAGCCTCCTCCAAGAGCCGGTAACGTCTCTCCATCTCCCTTACAGCCCATTGCAAGGCGCGGGAGGCCATCTTCGGCTCAACGACCACCGGATGAAGGAGATGCGGAATTCCTTCATATCCGGAGAGTTCGATCCGTTTCGGGTCCACCATCAGAAAACGGACCTCTTCAGGAGTAGCATTAAAAAGAATGGAGGCAATAATGGTATTGATGGCCACACTCTTTCCTGCGCCGGTGGCTCCCGCAATAAGCAGATGCGGCATCCTGGCAAGATCGGCTATAACGGCATTGCCGACAACATCGAGCCCCAGAGCAATCGAAAGCTTGCTGGAATTTTTGAGGTAATTTTCTGACCCAAGAAGATCCCGTATGTAAACTATCTGCCTTATATCATTTGGTATTTCAATTCCAAGTGCTGCCTTTCCGGGAACTGAACCTACCACGCGAACCGACTGAGCCTTAAGCCCCAGGGCAAGGTCATCAGCCAATCCGACAATCTTGTTAATCTTTATTCCCGGCGCCGGAGCATACTCATATGTTGTTACAACGGGGCCCGGCGATATACCGATCACCTTTCCGGATACGCCGAAATTATTCAATTTCTCTTCCAACTGCTGCGATATGGAGTAGTAGAGTTCTTCGTCTATCTTCTTCTGAACCTGTAAATTTTTCTTTAACAGGGAAAGCGGCGGAAGCTTCCATTCACCTCTGGCCACCGGCCTCAGGGCAAATGAATCTTCTTTTTCAGCCTTACCATTGAGTGCTGGCGGTTCCTGCACTGCCGGAGGTGTTGTTGCTATGGGGAGGGCGGCAGCCACAATCTCCGCGGCCGGGTTCGTCCTTTTTATGGCTACCCGCCGCTCTCTCATGGTGTTCACCTTACGCTCATTTCTTTGACTTCCCGTCAAAGAGCACCAGATCCATCGCATGCAACATTGTATGGTCCTCAGAAGAAAGGAGAGGAGAATGTACGGTGAAAACTGGGTGGAAACCATCAGGGAAATAAGCAGCAGCAAAAGCGTGGTCAATACCGTACCGGCAAGCCCCAGCATGGAACTGATGACATTGAATATCGAACTCCCGATCAGCCCCCCGTCTTCCTTTATCAGTTTGCTATTCAGGACCGGACAGGACAGCAGGGTGCAGAAAGAGGCCATCGCCCCAAGGGTTCCACACACAATCTGAGGAATCCGGGCAGTAGAAATCTCGGCACCGAAAAAGAAAAATGAGCCGAAAAAGAGCAAAGCAGAGAGAAAAAAAGATCCCCCTCCAAAGAGATAAACCAAATTATCCGAAATGAAAGCGCCGGCAGTCCCGCACCAGTTTCCGCCTGCAGCACCCTGATAGTGCGAAAGAAGCGCCAGAGTCAAAAATGCTGCGACAAAAACCCCGAGAACAGCTACGGATTCCCTCAGTAATCCAGGATGCTCTGTCTGTTTGGTCTGGGCCATGATTAAGAAATGCTCCGGTATCGAATCGTCTGAAAGAATATGGAGGATGGGGGGTGAAACAGTAAAAACCATCAACGAGATCTTCCCCATTCAGCATTCCCCGATTCTCAGCGAACCGGAAATCCTTGAAGACCGCCCCTCACATTTACCGGTGATTTATAAAAAAAGGAACAACATGTGGTTATGTAATAAGAATTTCGGAAATGTGCAAGAAATCCCGCATCCAAATCATGAAACCGGACCGTCGGTAGAATCTTTCAAGGCCTGGATCTGCGTTTTCACGGCATCAAGAATACCGTTGACAAAAGAGGGGGATTCTTCGCTGCCGTACCGTTTTGCAATTTCAACGGCCTCATTAATTGCAACCTGATCTGGAACATCATCGCAGTACAGCATCTCAAAAACACCGATTCGCAGGAGATTTCGGTCAGTTATAGCAATCCTCTCCAAACGCCAGTTCTTCGCGCACTGTCGGATAAGACCATCGATATGTTCCCGATTTTCAAAAATACCCTGTAAAAGTTCAAAGGTGTAGGAACGTGCCTTCCTGCTGACCTCGTAGAGATCGCAGAACATATCAAAACGTTCCCGAAGTTCTCCTTTGAACATATCATCAGAGGAGAAATCATCCTGAAAAAGAAACTGAAGGGCTGATTCCCTGGCCTTTCTACGTATTCCCATGGAAAGTATCAAAAAAGAAATTTAAATCATAACGGAGGCGTACTGAGGAAACACTCGCAATCCTCAGAACAATTCCATCGAACATCATGTTCCCATCAGGAAATTCCAGCCAATTGCACGCAGGAAATCAACCGATATTGGCCACCAGGTTCGCCATCTCGATTGCAGCTACAGCGACATCGGCACCCTTGTTTCCGGCTTTGGTGCCGGAACGTTCGATGGCCTGCTCGATGTTTTCCGTAGTCAGCACCCCGAAAAGGACAGGGACTCCGGTCTCGAGACCAACCTGCGCCGAGCCTTTGGACACTTCATTGACAACCACGTCAAAATGAGGAGTTGCCCCACGAATGACCACGCCCAGACAGATTATGGCATTGTATTTTTGCGATCCTGCAAGTTTTTTTGCGATAAGCGGTATTTCAAAGGCCCCTGGAACCCGGATGACATCAATGTCCGACTCATTGGCCCCTGAACGCAGCAGCGTGTCAATTGCGCCTTCCCGTAATTTCTCAGCAATGAACGAGTTGAACCGAGCCACAATAATGGCAAATTTCTTCCCATCCGCCTTCAGGTTCCCTTCTATTACGTTTACCATATCTTTGCCCTGTCTTAAAATTGAACGATCACAAACTGACGAAGCTTAATCCACCTGGATGAGATGCCCCATCCTGTCTCGCTTGCATTGCAGATACCCTTTATTCTCATCCCCGGCTTCAATTTCCAGAGGAAATCTATCAACCACCTCAAGGCCATATCCATTCAAGCCTATGATTTTTTTTGGGTTATTTGTCAGCAATCCCATTTTGCGGACGCCAAGATCCCTGAGAATCTGGGCTCCGATACCATAGTCGCGCAGATCAGGTTTAAAGCCCAGTTTTATATTAGCTTCAACGGTATCAAGGCCTTCCTCATCCTGGAGTTTATACGCTTTCAGTTTGTTGACCAACCCGATTCCCCGCCCTTCCTGCCGCATATAGAGCAATACGCCGCATCCTTCCTGATCGATCATCCGCATGGCCGCATTGAGTTGCAGTCCGCAATCGCAGCGCGAGGAACCAAAAACATCCCCGGTCAGACATTCGGAATGCACCCGGACCAAGGTTCTCTTTTCGGGATCGATGGTGCCCTTGACTAAGGCCAGATGCTCATGGTTATCAATATCGTTGGTATAGGCGATGGCTTTGAACTCTCCGGCAATTTCCGTTGGAATCCGCGCCTCGGCAACCCTGTGAATCAGGATGTCCTGATGGAGACGATATGCCACAAGATCAGCAATTGTGGCAATTTTCAGGTCATGCTCAAGGGCAAATTTCTCCAAGTCAGGCATCCTTGCCATGGTTCCGTCCTCGTTCATGATCTCACAGATCACTCCCGCAGTGGTCAGACCTGCCATCCGGGCCAGATCAACAGAGCCTTCGGTTTGGCCGGTTCGTACCAGAACACCCCCTGCCCTGGCCCTCAAGGGAAAGATGTGGCCGGGGCTGACCAGATCGCGAGCCCTGGCATCTGGTGCCACAGCAGCCTGGATGGTGCGGGCACGGTCAGCCGCAGATATTCCCGTCGTCACCCCGGTGCGTGCCTCAACGCTGATCGTAAAACCGGTTTTGTAGGGGGACTGGTTATTTGCAACCATCATCGGCAATTCAAGTTTCGCAACAAGATCGGGACTGAGTGCAAGACAGATAAGCCCTCTTCCGTACTTGGCCATGAAATTTATAGCCTCTGTTGTAACCAGGTCCGCGGCCATGCACAGATCGCCTTCATTTTCACGATCCTCATCGTCGACCAGAATAATCATTTTTCCGGCCTTAATGTCCTCTATCACATCCTCAATTTTGCTCACTGCCATGACTTTCACAATATATTGTTAAATTTTTGGACGCTGTCAAAGCACCCTTTTTAATGAAAACCGTATCAATAAAACCCGTGTTTGGCCAAGAACCCCGGATTGATCCCTTCAGCTTCGGAACGAGCAGGGGCTTTCTGACCCGTCAGCAGGAGTTTTTCGACATATTTCCCAATAATGTCCAGTTCAACATTCACCCGCCCCCCCTTCAACAGATGGTCAAGGGTGGTTGCCTGCAGGGTATGGGGAATGATTGATACCGAAAATCTTCCACTGTCGCAACTATTTACAGTCAGACTAATACCGTCGATGGTAACAGACCCTTTTTCAATCACATAGCGTTCAAGTCTCTCGGGCAGAGAGAAGCTCAGAATGGTAAAATCCCCGGCTGGACGTTTTTCAAGCACCTGTGACACGCAGTCAACATGTCCGGAGACGATATGCCCCCCTAACCGGTCGGAAAGACGCAGGGCGCGTTCCATATTTATCCTGCCGCCCACGGAAAGGTCTCCCAGGGTGGTCCGGGAGAGTGTCTCCGGCGAGACATCGGCCAGGAAAGTCACATCATGAAAGGAATACGCAGTTAAGCAGACTCCGTTGATCGCAATGGATTCACCTTCGCAGGGATCCGGAAGGCTGGTACCCGGCTCTATCCTGAAGGTGACGCCACCTCCAGTGATCCGTTTTTCAATCAGCTTTCCAGTTCCTTGAATAATCCCAGTAAACATGTGAGGCCCTCAGGGGCTATCAGTTTGCCTTTTCAAGGTCTTCCGCTTTCCGGATATACCCTTCGGCAATTTTTTTATGATTAAAATTTTTATGAATCGAGGCAACCGTGCGGTACGCATCTGCAGCCTTAGCCTGTTCGCCTGCCTCAATATATATTTCTGCCATCCGCTCCAGAACTTCTACGGTGCCCCGGGGATCGTTATTATCATGGTATTTATCGATCAGGTCAAGACAAATACTGATTGCCCTCTTGAACTGCCCCTGACCTTGGTAGACCGTAACAAGCTGATTCGATACGGCAAGCATACTCATTGGGTCGTTGAGACTTTCGCAAATATCCCAAGCCCGCATATAGTGCTTCTCGGCCTGATCGTAATCCTTCCTGGCCAGACAGACATGCCCCATCTGGTTGGAGGCGTTGGCTATGCCCTGCTGATCGCTCTTTTCCTCGTAGCCAACCAGGGCGTTGTGAAGTGCGGCAGCGGCCTGAGCAAGCTCATTTTTCTGCAGAAGCTCCTTGCCCTTTTCATAATCGGCCTGTACCGGGTCACCGGCGGACTTTGCTCCCATTATCGAGGTGATGTCTTGTAATTTCGGGGCAGGTTTACTCATTGATTTTTCCTCCATGAATCGCAGCCAGGGCCCTTGCAGCCTCTGCGGCAACGGTTGTTTGAACAGCCACCCCATTTTCCCAAATAGTCAATCCGGCAGTATCTCCGCTCAAGCCCATGAGCTGAATAGCCGCTTCCTTTGCCGTGATCCTCCCGAGCAAACGAGCAACCTGTCCCCGAATTTTCGGTTCGGGATGAGCAAGAAAATTAAAGAGAGTATAAAAGGGGGTATCTCGAATTAAGTCGGGCCTTTTCAGAGCGATTTCGCCCATTGACCATATCACCTGTTCCTGCGTTGACGGCTCACCCATATAGCCAAGAAGATGCCGGGTGAAGGCGCCAAAAATATCAGGCCTCCCCGCTATTACACTGCCAATCGTCTCAACCATTCCCCAAGGCGTTGCAGCCGAGTCGGAGCAGGCCTGAAAGAGACGATGCAGCAATTCGGACACCTGGCCCGGGTCCCGGCCAGCCACTCTGGAGGTCACCTTGCCGACAATCCAGGCGATGTACCATCGCTCGTCCTCCTGAGGGGTGTACAGAAGCCGCTGCAAGAGCCGCAAGGTCTTCCTGTCATCCAGACACAGGGAAACGAGAGCATCAATATTCCCGGCCAAGGCAAGGGCTTTGACCGTAGTTTTACTTGCTTTTTCCTTGGGTCTGTTCTGGTCCGGCATTGGTTCTGGCGGAGGCTCGGGGCTTGCAGCAACAGGAATCATCTCCTTGATCTGGTCGTGCTTTCTCTTACTGACCCGCCTGGAGAGTTCCGCAACATCCGTATGCAGACGGACAAAATACAGAACCCCCCGCACCGGCCGCCCATCAATATTCTTCAAATCCACCACCTGGTGGGTCTGTTCGTCGTAATTTTCTATTCTGCCTGTGAGATAATCATCCTCGGGCATCAGTTCCCAGGCGAAATCCCAATTGTCATCACAGGCATAAACGAGCGCCTCGACCATTGAGGCCCCAACATTATGGCCGGTCGGGTCGCAGGTGTAGACGGCCCCGCACTGACAGCGTCCGACAGGAAACTCACGCATCTTTCGCTTTGGAGCATCGGTCGCCTTGTCTACCTTCTGCCCGCAAAACGGACACCACGGGCGCTTGACAATTCTTCCTTTATTCATAATCACAGTGGAACGGAAGGATTTATAGGCTTACCTGCTGTTTTCAGCATGCCAATTTCTCGTCGAGCCGACCGGCGAAATGAGGGTCAACTGAGTACCCTAGTTCTTTTGCCTTTTCCATATGTTTTTTCGCATTCTGATAGTCTGCGCAAAAATAATAGGCAACAGCCAGATTATTATGGGCCAGCGCAGATTCAGGTTCCAGCTCAACACCTTTTCCGGCTGCCTTCAAGGCCCGTTCATCTTCGCCCTTCATGGTCAGTACCGATGTGAGATTAATCCAGACCGTGGAAAGTTTCGGATTATAGGCAATGGCTTTTTCATATGCTGCAATAGCCTTATCCAATTCGTTGTACTGTTGCCAGATCAGTCCCATATTGGCATGGGCCTGCGCCATTTCCGGCTGAACCTTGATCGCATTTTCGTTGAGTTCCCTGGCCTTGATCAAATCTCCCCGGCCAAAGTGAATGGCCCCCAGATTGATCATGCTCTCACCCGAAAGAGGGTCAAGGACGATGGCCTTCTCCAGAGAGGCTATGGCATCGTCAATCTTTCCAGCCTTTAGATAGACAAGTCCAAGGTGATGGTGGGCAACCACATTATCGGGATTCTGTTCGCATTTTTTTTTCAGTTCTTCAATTACCTTGGGTAAATCCTCTTTCAACTGTTCCGGCATAACACCCCTCAATGCGTGTCTCGCCTTCCATCCGCGCCAGGCGTTACTGAACGCACGCCGCGGATGGAACGCGAAGTCAATGATTATCTTTTAAACCATACCCATTCTGTACCAATGCGATACGGACCGAATTTCTGGCCACAAAGGCGTAACTTCGCTTCCTTTTCAATGAAGCGCATACACTATAGGCACCTTGAACGCACATGCAAGGAGAAAAAAACGGCGCAAAGCCCTGCATCAGAAATCATTACAAAATATTTGCCGACCCTTCGATCCGCCTGCTTGTCCGCTCCAGAACCCCTCTTGCCTCAACAACATCATGCGCTATCTGAGCAGAAAGCTCCTGAATGCCAGAAAATTTCCGTTCCTGACGCAGGAAGTGCAGAAGATTGACCTTAATGGGCTTTCCGTAAATATCTTGATTAAAGTCGAAGATATGCACCTCGGCTATAAGTTTATTTTCACTGAAGGTAGGGTTGAATCCGATATTGATAACGCCTCCGTACTTTTTCCCGTCGTAGATGACCTGGCATACATAAACACCATGCCGCGGTATCAAATCCTCTTCGTCGATATGGAGATTGGCGGTGGGAAAACCAATTTCCTTGCCGCCTCTCTGTTTGCCCCTTTGCACCTCGCCGCGAATCTGGTAACACCGTCCCAGCAACGCCTTGGTTTCGTCCATCAGTCCTGCGGCGACTAACTCACGGATTTTGGTAGAACTGACGAGGATATCACTCTCGTGATAGGGTTCAATAACCGTCAGAGAAAAACCTTTCTCATCCCCCTGCTGCCGTAGAAAGCTGATATCTCCGGCACGTCCCTTTCCGAAGGCATAGTCGTATCCGACAAAGAGCTGTTTCACCCCTATGCGCCCGATCAGGATCTCCTCAACAAACCGCAGAGCGGTCATTGCGGCGAACTCTTTGCTGAACGGAATAATAACTAAAGCATCGATTCCCGACATCGCAATCAGCTCAATCTTCTGCTCACACGTTGAGATGAGCTTTATGCCCCCAGGCCTCAGCACCTGCAGCGGATGTGGATTGAACGTGATCACGACACTGGCGCCCCGGGAGTGAAAGGCTTTCTGTTTGACCGCATCAAACAAGCGCTGATGCCCGAGATGCACGCCGTCAAAATTGCCGATGGTAACACAGGCATGAGGAAACTGTTCTTTTATCTCACCTATTTCTCTATATATTTTCATCAGAAAGCAAATAACCTTATCATGATTTTTTTAATCTGCAGCAAAGAAAGTGTTGACAAAAACTCGTCCGCTAAGCATATTGATGCGCGTTGCCGAAGTGGCGGAATTGGTAGACGCGCTAGGTTCAGGGTCTAGTGGGGGTATCCTCGTGAAAGTTCGAGTCTTTTCTTCGGCACCAAAATTTGAGGGTTACATGGATAGGAAGATATCCATGTAACCCTTTTTTTGTATAGGCAGTCTCCCTCAAAAACCACAATCCGTTCTCCGCCATTCTTCCGCCATTCTCAATCACGCTTACGCCTGCGACACTTGGTGTATACTACTTTCGCATTGCTATTCCAAGCCCTAATAAAGACAATAGTGCTTCCGGATCCTAAATCAAATCGCATGCTGCAGTATGCGTCTGAATCCATACCTGCACTCCTATTGCGGCGCTGCACGGATCCCCCATTCCTGGCAATCTCATTATACATTCCCGCTTGCACGAACTGACGGCCATGATTATTCTTGCATCGAAAACATCAATAATTATTTTGATATTCATCAATTCCGTTGACTATGACAACAAAAATACGTATAATTGTTTTGGTTTTTTCCTTTGCGCAGCACCTGAGAATACGGAGGAAAATCCCTTTCTATTCACATTATTTTAAGGAGTTATAAAGGATGCTAGAACTCAAGAAAAACGTTGATATTCTTACAGTTATTGGAACGATAGATTCAATTGCCGACGCAACGGCGCTCTTTGAAAAAAACCTTGATGCGGCAAACCTGAAAAAATTATCCCGGATCAAGAACACGGAAGCGCTGATTAAAGTCGCCAATGCTATTGCGATGTGTCAGCCTGACGCTGTTTTCATTGATTCCGGCAGTGCCGATGATATCCAATGGATTCGCGAACATTCCCTGGAAAAAGGTGAAGAAAAAAAACTGGCCAAGGCAGGGCATACGATCCATTTCGACCTGCCGCAGGACCAGGCTCGCCTGGTCAATCAGACCTACTATATTATTAATGAAGGCGAGGAGATGAGCTCTCTTGCCAAATCGGTGCTTCGAGCTGATGCACTTGAATATATTAAAAAATATATGATAGGGATAATGAAAGGAAAAACCATGATGGTCGGTTTTTTCAGCCGTGGTCCCGTCGGTGCCCCCGCCACCATCCCGGCAATTGAGATCTCTTCGTCAGCCTACGTCTTTCATTCTGCCGAAATTCTCTATCGGAACTGTTTTGAACAGTTCGATGCCGAGGTTAAAAGGGCCGGGCTTTTCTTCACCAATGTTCATTCGGAAGGTGAAAACACGCCAGAAAATGTCCCCAATGCCCGGATTTTCATGGACAGAAGCTGGATGACAACCTTTGCCACCTTCTGCACATACGCCGGAAACACGCTCTTGCTGAAAAAGGGGAATCACCGTTTCAGTGTTGACTATTGCACCTATTACAAGGTTGAGCAGCAACTCTCGGAACATATGTTTATAACCGGCATGACCGGACCCAACGGCAGAAAGACCTTTTTTGCCGGTGCAGCGCCGTCCGGTTGCGGCAAAACCACAACGGCGATGGTCGGTTCGGATTTCATCGGTGACGATCTTGCCCAACTCTGGATCGCCGAAGATGGCACATTGCGGGCTATCAATCCTGAAAAAGGAATTTTCGGGATCGTCGAAGATGTCAATCTCGAAGGCGATCCCTTCCTGATGGAATGTCTTCGCGGCCATGGCACGGAGGTTATCTGGTCTAATGTCCTGATTGATGAAAATGGCATCCCTCATTGGGTTGGTCACAATGAGGAAGCCCCGAATCAGGGAACAAACTTTCAGGGAGAATGGTATCTGGGAAAAAGGGACGCCAACGGAGAACTGGTTCCGATGTCCCACAAAAATTCCCGCTGCACGCTGGTAGCGTCGGCAATTGAAAACCACTCGACTCCGCTGTCGGAAGAGCCAAATGGAGTTCCCCTCAAGGTCATTACCTATTCCGGCAGAGATGGAGATACAATGCCCCCGGTCTGGGTTGCTAAAACTGCCGATGAAGGTGTTGCCATCGGTGCATCCATTGTTTCAAAGGCGACGGCCACGGAGGTTGGAGCATCGGGCGTACGGCGTCAACCTTGGGCAAATGCCCCCTTTATTCCAGGCGCTCTCGCTGATTACATGGAAGCTCAGTTCACCTTTTTCAATTCCAAGAAATTTTCTGCGGCAGGCAAACCAATCATTGCAGGGCTGAACTATTTTCTTACCCATGAAAACCGCGGAGGAAGCGGAAAAGGTCTGCTGGGTGAGAAAAAGGACGTCAAGGCATGGCTCGGCTGGCTTGAACTGTATGCAAACGGGGACGTGGACGCAATACAGTCCCCAATTGGTATGATTCCAAAGTACGAGGATCTTAAGCCCTTATTTGATTCCATACAGAAAGAGTATCCGCGATCCTTGTATGACATGCAATTTTCCCTCTATGTCGATAATATTGTTAAACGGATTGACCTGCAGGCTGAGGCCTACGAGAAGGAGGGGAATATTCCTGCCCGTCTCTTCGAGATCTACAGGAAGCAGAAATCCGCCTTGCTGGCCCTTAAAGAACAATTCGGGCCGGTAGTCGCAATTGGTAAGCTGCTCTAGTCAGTCAACTTTTTAAAAGCCGCTCTCTTTACCGGGGCGGCTTTTGATGCTCTGGTTGCGTATCGCCCAAGAGTTCCCGCTCAGCTTCATTGCCCCCCTTTCATTCTGTGTTCATTTCATTATTCGCCCTTAAAAACTCTTCTTTTCAAAATGGTGATTGATTGGAATACTGAAAATCCGTGCATAGATTCCACTGTATCTTTTCCCCCTACTCTCAAACTGACAGGATAGAATGCACAATGAAATAATCAAAGATGAGGCAGTAGTAATTCTTAAGACTCTGAATCCGAATACATCCTGGACATGGTCGTATGTGCTTACGGCAACACAAATCCCCCACGATATCCTGTTCAGTGAACATGTTTATCAACTCCTTGTCCCGATTCAATGCAAGACTCGCGCTCTGGATGAAATTGAAGGCTACCTTGCCGAGTCCGCCGATGCACCAATCTGCGGAGTTGACAAGCGATGGCACACAGAAAGAACCCTCCAGCCGCCGACCCTTCTTCTCATCGGCGCGCTCATCCTGTTTTATACCGTCACCGGCCCATGGGATAAGGATCTGTTCTGGTTTCAAAAAGGGGCTGTCGATTCAGAGGCCATTCTCTTGCGCCATGAATGGTACCGACTGATAACTGCCCTGACATTGCATGCGGATATAATCCATCTGCTGAACAACTGCATTCTTGGAGGATTCCTCCTTCACTTTTTACTGCTGCTTACCGGTTCAGGGCTAGGTCTTTTCTCCGTGCTCGCCGCCGGAGCAGCAGGGAATTACGCCAATGTCCTTCTTCATGGTCCCGGTCATATCTCCCTAGGCTTTTCTACGGCTGTTTTTGCAATTATCGGCATACTTTCCATGCTCAGTTATTCGAACGCCCGCAGGGTTGTCGGCTTGCGGGTACTCGTACCCTTAATGGGCAGTGCTGCCCTTCTGGCCATGCTCGGCAGCGCAGGAGAGCAGACAGATCTTGGAGCCCATTTCTTTGGTCTTCTTTCCGGATTGCTGACCGGCAGAATACTCTGCCTGCCGTATGTGCGACGGATACAGCATTCCATCATTCTCCAGATTTTTCTTTTCTGCCTCTCTCTTCTTCTCCTCGGTGGATCATGGACGATTGCCTGTCACTACGATGGTTCCTATTCACCCTGAATCTATCACCCAAACCCTCCCGTTGCCCGGCAAGGAGATCGAGTACCTCTTTCAGTTGTCCGTATTGATTTTCTTGCAAATCCGATGCGTACGATTTATGATCTGTACGAATTCTTCCAGATGCGCCTGAACTGACTCTATCAGGTGTTCGTCGTATTTTTACTGAATCATAGACAATCCAATCACATTATCCGGACGGTTGCTGACCTAATCCAGGAGTAAGACCGATGCCATATCAGAATCAGGAACCCCCTTGGGGGAGAAAAAGAAGGCCTCAGACCCCAGAGGAACTCATTGCCCAACTGATCCAAAAAGTGCAGGAGTTTTTTTCAGAAAAGAAACCGTCCGGCCCTGGACATCAGGATGCCCCCAAGGCCTCTCAACCCAGGAGCCCGCTGGGCATTCTGGGTAAAGTCCTGTTTATCGTCCTTGCAGGCATTATTGTGCAGGGGATGTATTCATCTGTCCATATGATCGCGCCCAACGAGGTCGGCGTCGTCCTTCGCCTGGGCAAATACGAGCGGACGGTCAACCCTGGCCTTCGCAGCACCATTCCCTATGCCGAACAGCTCTACAAGGTTGAAGTGGCTGATATCAAAAAAGAAGAATTTGGATTTCGCAGCCAGTCACCGGGACAGGTATCCACCTTCGACCGGCAGGGATATGAAAAAGAGTCCCTTATGCTGACCGCAGACAAAAATGTAATTAATGTCGCATGGATCGTGCAATACAGGATCAAAGACCCCAAAGATTTTCTCTTCATGGTCAAGAATGTTAAACAGGCCGTCCGCGATATCTCTGAAAGCGTCACCAGGCGGATTGTCGGCAATATGGATTTCGACTATGTCCTCAGCAACCGCGATCTGCTGGCAGCTGATGTTAAAAGAGAATTGCAGACCCAGCTTGACAGCCTGCAGGCTGGAGTGGCCATCGGCACCGTCCAGTTTCAGGATATCAATCCGCCGGATCCTGTCAAGCCAGCCTTTAACGAAGTCAATGAGGCGGATCAGGATATGAAACGTCTGGTCAATGAAGCGGAGGAGATCTACAATAAAGAGATTCCAAAGGCCAGCGGCGATGCAAAAAAAATGATTGAAGAGGCTCAGGGCTATGCCGCCGCCCGGATAAATACCGCCCAGGGCGAGACGGAGAGGTTTCTCGACATCCTGAAAGAATACAAAATCGCTCCTGATGTCACTCGCAGACGGATGTATCTTGAGACCATGCAGAGTATCATCCCGACAGTACAATCCATCTATATAATTGACAAAAACCAACAAAGTCCCCTGCCGCTTCTCAATATAACCGGCTCAAAAGACACCCTGCCATCGGAATCAAAATAGTCCGGATATTCACCTGAGGAAAAAACCATGAAACAAGCTGTACACTTTTTTCTTGCCGCACTCATAGTCGTGACCATCACGGTTATCTATGATGGATTTTTCATTCTGGAAGAGGGAACGCAAGCAGTTATCACCCAATTCGGCGCCCCGATCGGTCAGCCGAAAACCGACGCGGGCCTCTACTTTAAGATACCGTTTGTGCAACAGGTCAATCTCTTCAGTAAACGCATTGAGATATGGGATGGCGACCCCAACCAGATTCCCACCAACGACAAAACCTATATTTTTGTGAACGTCACCGCCAGATGGCGCATCTCCGATCCCCTGAAGTTCATGCAGGCCGTGAAAACCGTCACCCGGGGTCAGTCCATGCTTGATGATATCGTCGACGGCACCGTTCGCGACATGGTCAACAAAAACGACCTCATGGAGGTTATACGGAGCTCAGACTGGTCTGAAAAAACCATGTCCAACACCACCAGCAACATCGGGTCAAAACCAGAGATGGGACGGGATAAGATCACCGAGAAGATCCTTGAGGCCGCAGCGAAACTGACACCCCAATATGGTATTGAACTCATAGACGTTATGTTTAAAAGGGTTAACTATATTGACTCTGTGCAGCAAAAAGTCTATGACCGCATGATCTCTGAACGAAAGCGCATTGCAGCCGAGAAACGGTCTCTGGGCGAAGGGCAAAAAGCGGAGATCCTTGGAAAGGTAGAAAAAGAATTGAAGGAGATTCTGTCTGGAGCCAATAGAGACGCCCTGGTCATCAAGGGGAAGGCAGATGCCGAGGCCTCAAAAATTTACGCGGCGGCCTATTCCCAGGACCCGGATTTCTTTTCATTTGAAAAAACCATGGAAGGATATAAAAATACTATCGGTAAAAATACATCGCTGGTTCTGTCATCGGATTCCGATCTTTACCAGTATTTGAGAAGCGCCTCCGGGAGGAAATAAGTCTTCGTCACGACAGGAGCTGACAAAGGATCTTTATCACTCTTCAAGGGGGGCTTCCCTGCCTTTAGCTTCATAGGACGGAGAGGCTGAAGGCGGGTCTGGGGGAGGGGAAGACTTATTCCTTGGATCTTACTTCGTCTTCTGCAGCCGGATAGAGCGGCCCTTGCCCCTCTTCAAAGCATATCCGCCCTTTCTGCTCCAATTGCGTTTCAAAAAGTTCAAGGTCTTCGTCGCTGGTTATCTCTTCTTTCTGGCTCTGATCGAATCGGCAATTACAGCGGCTCAACTGTCCGAAGCACCAGGGACAGATTTCCACAGGACACCCCAGGTGATGATATTCTCCGACACCCACGGCGCAGACCGGACAAAGAGCGGTATTAACCTTCCATTTCTTGCTGAGATCTGCAAAATCCGCCATCCTCGGATGGAGCTGCAAAAATGACTCTTTGCTGGCATAGCCGAAATATTCCATAATTTCCGGATCGGCCGCATCCTCCAGATACTCTCCAAGACAGCCGGCGTCATCTTCGGTGGCGTAATAGATATATTCGTGCAGGCCTGTGCTGACACCCAGCAGAAAGACCCCCTGCCGCATACCGGCGAGGACAATCCTGGTTACCGGCTCTTCCCTTGCCTCAGGCAAAGAAGTGTAAAACTCTTTTAAAACGCTCAGGGCTACCGGATTCGCACGGTATTCCTCAAGGAGGGCTTCAGCATTCCTTCTCTCCTCATCATTGACCGCATAGCGGATAAGCAGCTCGATTTCTTCCAGGTTTGCCTGTAATTGTTTCTTTATCTTCATATCCATTCTCTATCTGTTTTCCAAGCAGACCTTCTGTTATGGCCCCAGTCCATCTGGCTGTTTCAGCCTGAATATCCACTGCTTGACTGATTGCGGTAACCACCGCTACACGTTGTGCTCCATGGGCGATGAGTGCGCCGATATGCTGGAATTTTATTCCTCCCATGATCGTGAAAGGCAGCGAACACAGTCTGCTGAATTTCAAAATTGCTTCTGGGCCTAAAAAGGAACAAAGGCCTTCTTTTGTCCCGGTCTGGTATATCGGGCCAATATTAAAATAGGACACAAGTTGCGGTTTTTTTTCAAGCGATCGGGCAAGGGCAACGGCATCCCGCTCATTATTGCAGGAAAGGCCCACCAGCATGTCCGGCGCAAGCTTCCTGATCTCCATCGGCGGCAGGTCTTTCTGCCCCACATGGATGCCATCGGCATCTGCAAGCAAGGCTATATCCAAACGGTCATTCATGATAAACAGGGCGCCTGCTTCGCGGGTTTTTTCACGAAAGTAGCGTGCCTTTTCCAAAAGTACCGCATCCTCGCTGTCCTTGTCCCGAAGCTGCACGATCCTCGCCCCTCCGGCCAAAACCCCATCCAGCCACTCACGATCAGTTCTGCCCTCCGACAATTTTTCGCAGCTCACCGGATAGAGTGTAACCTCCTCTGTGAACTGTTTAATCAACCGAGAATATTTTCCGCCATTATCCATTTCTTGTTTCCCTTTGCAGCATTGTATCGGGCGCCGATTTCAAAATCCGCCACTGTGCGATTCATCCCACAGGATTTAATTTCCGGAATAATACGTCCCGGACGAAGGAGTTTTTTAAATTTAACAAAAAAGAAAAATTGATCAAGCAATCCATCTATGATACCTATACTCTCCGGTACGAGAATATCCTCCCGTGCCAGTCATCTGTTCCCGATAATCGACCCTCTTTGCAGACCCTTCGGATTGCAGATTCATTTCAGAAGTATTGTACTGCAAACAACGGCCCTCTGCATTACTTGCTTTCATGCACTCCCCTGCTCTACTTTTGAAAGCGGCCTTCACAGAGGCCATAGAATCATCAGACGTGAGGAATAAAATGCCAGGTAAATTCGCACAGCTCATTCTTGAAGGAAAAACCTTTACTTTCCCGGTACATGAAGGACAATACGGAGAAAAGGCCATTGATATTTCGACACTCCTGAAGCAAACAGGGCATATAACACTCGACAGAGGATATATGAATACCGGCTCCTGCACGAGTTCCATCACCTATCTTGACGGCAGGGCCGGTATTCTTGACTACAGAGGATATGCCATCGAGGACCTGGCCGAAAACTGTTCCTTTGTCGAAGTAGCGTACCTCCTCCTGCACGGCAAATTGCCCAACGCCCAGGAACTCTCCGACTACCGGGAGCTGATGTCTCAATATGCACTTATTCATGAGGATATGATCCATTTTTTTGATCATTTTCCTTCCCACGCCTCTCCAATGTCCATTCTTTCAACAATGGTCAACTCCCTCCACAATTTTTACCCGGAACTCACCATCCATCCGGATCCCACAGAAAGCTTCGACAATATAACTGCAAGACTTCTGGCCAAGGTGAGGACCATCGCCGCATTCTCTTATAAAAAATCAAAGGGGCACCCGCTGATCTATCCTCGCTATGACTTGAACTACTGCGAGAACTTTCTCAATATGATGTTCGATAAACCGACCCGCCCCTATAAGATCCTGCCCGAGGTCGTTTCAACACTCAATAAGCTGTTGATTCTCCATGCCGACCATGAACAAAACTGCTCCACGTCCACAGTTCGCCTGGTCGGCAGCGCAGGCGTCAACCTCTATGCCTCCATAGCCGCCGGGATCAACGCTCTCTGGGGCCCCTTGCATGGGGGAGCGGCGCAGGAGGTCGTTGAAATGCTGGAGGGTATTTATGCCGATGATAAGGATTTTGAAAAATATATCCGCAAGGCAAAAGACCATGATGATCCGTACAGACTTACAGGTTTCGGACACCGCGTATACAAGACGTTCGATCCGCGCGCCCAGATAATCAAAAAATCCTGCGACGAGACGCTTTCGGCACTGCACGTCAATGACCCCTTACTGGATATTGCTAAAGAACTGGAAGACAGGGTTCGGCATGACGATTACTTCATCAGCCGGAACCTTTACCCCAACGTGGATTTCTACAGCGGCATCATTTACAGGGCTATGGGCATTCCGACCAATATGTTTACGGTGATGTTCGCGCTGGGAAGGTTGCCCGGCTGGCTCGCCAATTGGAGGGAAATGATCGGAGACCCCGAAGGAAGACGGATCGGCCGCCCGCGTCAGCTCTATACCGGTCCTACCCGGCGTCCCTTCATCCCCCTTGATCAGAGGAAATAAGACGTTAATCCTTGTAAAGGGGCGAGAAGGCCAGCGCCTTCCCGCCCCCTTCCCGGCCCGTCCATCTGAATTGCGGAACACTGTAATTTCACGGATTTCTCCTCTGTACAGACCTTTCTCCCTCCTCAATTCCGTGTCGCCGTTTTTTCTTCTGCTTTGAAAGACAACCCCTGTATCGTTTATGAAAATTATTGACAAAGGAGGGAGCTTCGAATATATTGGTTAACCATTGAGCTTCAAAATAACTATTGGTGAACTTATTTTCGGGTATCAAGAGACGATGGGAACAGAAGATATTCGAAGGCATCTTCCAGGAATTTCGGAAATACTCTGGGAAATGATCCTGAACGAGAAAATGAAAGTCGGTGACAAACTGCCTCCGGAACGGTCTTTGGCAAAACGATTCGAGGTAACGAGAGGCGTTGTTCGCCTTGGGATTCAATCCCTTGCAGAAAGGGGCATACTGACGAGAAGACAAGGCGACGGCACCTATATCTCTTCGATTTCCGAAGACGACTTCATGAGAAAGTCCATGGCCATGGCCATGCAGATAGAGACAAGTCAGTTAAAAGACGTCCTTGAATTCCGGAAGATCCTTGAACCCCAGATTGCAGCCCTGGCCGCACTCCGTATCTCGCAGAAGGAACTCGACGCCCTGAAAATTCTGGTCTGCGATCAACAGTTGCAGACGGCGCAGGGAGATGGCGATCTCGATGCTGCTTTTCATCTACAGCTCTCCCGGTATTCCGGCAACAGTGTTCTTTTTAAAGTAATGACCCTGATCAGCGACATCCTTTCTAAAAGCAGGGCCGACAAATACCAAAGCGAACAGCGCAAGAGCGTATCGATCGCCGGTCACCTGCGGATCATCGAATCACTGGCACAAAAAGATCCCGATGGCGCATTGAACGCCATGCGGATTCACCTGGATCAGGTGGAAGCCATGGTCGGCCTTACGGAATAAAGACGGCTATGCCAGACAGGCAATTGTACGCCTGCATAAAAGTTACTGGAATTTCATGGAAAATTTTATTTCAGTACTCTTTTCAGTGCGGCAAGGATGCTGCTTCTGGGAGACTTTTATAAAAACAAAAGAGGAGAAGATTACGTATTATGAGCATCACGCATTTATTGATACTAGGCTTGGCAGCCATTGCCGGAGGCGCTGTTAACGCCCTGGCAGGAGGCGGGACACTGATCACCTTTCCCGTCCTGACCGCTGTCGGCGTTCCGTTTGTTTCGGCCAATATCACCAATACAGTAGCGCTCTGCCCTGGTTATCTGGGAGCGACCATCGCCCAGATGCGGGATCTTCGGGGCCAATCACTGCGGCTCTGGTTTCTCATCCCCACCAGCATTATCGGAGGAGTCGGAGGCGGAATCCTGCTTCTTCATACCAGTGATCATGTGTTTGCAAAGACTGTCCCCTACCTCATTCTTCTGGCTGTCATCCTGATGGCCCTGCAGGACCAGATTCGGGCCTTTCTGCTACGAAAAACCGGAAAGACGGAAACCTCGCCGTTCCACGAAGCATGGATAATCCTGCCCATCCTTCCCGCCGCAGTGTATGGGGGCTATTTCGGAGCCGGTCTCAGCATCATCACCATTGCCGTACTCTGCGTAGTAATCAATGACTCGATCATACGTCTCAATGCCCTCAAGCAGATACTGGCCTTCAGCATCAACACCGCAGCCTGCATCTTCTTCCTCTTCTCGGGAAAAATTGTCTGGTCTGCGGCCCTGGTCATGGCTGTATGCGCCCTGGCAGGCGGAGCACTGGGAGGCTGGATGGCCGGGAAGGTCAAACCTCTGACCTTGCGGTATATCGTTATTGGAATAGGAACAATCGTCGCTTTGTACTATTTCATCCACTGATGGTCCCAATGATCGGGAATTATTTAGAAAAAGGTAGCGTTGGCGCCGTACTGCACCGCTACCTTTTCGCCAGACTCAATCCCGTCTCCAGATTAACGGTCAGAGGGACGATGAGCGGCAAGGCAGACTCCATGGTCCGCCTGATAACGGTTCCGGTTTTTTCCACCTGCTCCGGCGGCACCTCAAAGACCAGCTCATCATGGATCTGCAACAGGAGTCTGGCATCCAGATGTTCCCGCTCAAGCGCCGGAACCACCGCAAGCATCGCCAGCTTGATGATATCCGCCGCA
>Ga0364881_10131_pt1 | contig 51957 bp, 50 predicted proteins | sample ExccelJu500001D4_5_FD_206923 | JGI IMG/M metagenome (GOLD analysis project Ga0364881, IMG submission 206923) | Enriched cells from Trout Bog Lake Hypolimnion, Wisconsin, USA - BchlTB.July30.5000.01.D4 | ecosystem: Environmental > Aquatic > Freshwater > Lake > Hypolimnion/Profundal zone | place...
GACCTTGTTTACTCTTGTCGCACATGCTGATTTCAAGCAGCGCCTGGAGGAAAAATTCCCCACAATTGCGGGGTCTAAGGTTGAAAAGGCATTCCCCGGATTCTGGTCGGTGATCAAGAATGGCGAAGTTCTATTCTTCAGCGAAGATTTGACGGTGATGATTAATGGCGACGTCATTGACCTGGCAAACAAGCAGTCGCTTACCGCCAGACTCAAGGCGGACAACCAACCCAAAATAGACATCAGTTCGCTGCCCCTTAAAGACGCAATCAGATTGGGCGCAGGCGCACGCAAGATTTACGTATTTTCCGATCCTGACTGTCCTTATTGCAAGCAACTGGAAGGCGCGCTGAATCAACTCCACAATACGGAAGTTTTCATTTTCCCCATGCCGTTAGTTAGTCTGCACCCAAAATCCCGCCAAGTCTCCGAAAGTATCTGGTGTCAGGCGAATCAGGAAAAGGCCTGGAGAGCTTACATGGACACTGGTGTGACACCAAACACCACCACTTGCGACAATCCAATTTCACGCAATCTGGTCTTGGCTGAAAAACTGCATATTTTTGGAACCCCGGCCATTATTTTTGAAGACGGAACTATTTTTCCGGGCGCAATTCCGGTCACCACAATTAACGACAAGCTCAATGGCTTGGCTTCCAGATGAGCCGGATAATCTTCAGCCTGTTGGCACCGGGTAAGCATATTGTCTTCCACAGTGCGGCACTTGCTATCATTACCACGGGTATTGTGATGTTGCTCAGCGCAAGTGAACTCGGGCCGGTATCCGCTTTCATTGTTCCGTTAGGTCTTTACGCGGTTATCCTGGGCGTGTTCAGTGAATTATTCTTTGGAGTGCGGAGTTTAATTTCTGTTTGTGCTCAGTATGTCCAGAACCGCTCCTGCAATACGGAAGCGAAAGCGCAATGAGGCTCCGGGGAATATGTGCCGCTGCCCTTTTCTTTGCCGCGAATTGTGCTGCCCAAGCTGACTGCTTCACGACTGCAGCGGCCACTCATGGTGTTCGCGAAGATCTGCTGCGAGCCATTGCCAAGGTGGAATCAAACTATAACCCGGAAGCGCTCAACCCGACCTCTCATGCGCTGGGAGTGATGCAGATTCATCCGGTGAATTTTAACAGCCTGCAAAAATACGATATTACTGAACCTGACCTGCATCAACCATGCACAAACATCAATGTGGGTGCATGGATTCTGGCGGGTTTTATCAAACAATATGGGCCAGTCTGGAGGGCTGTAGGTGCCTATGGAGCAGGCAATGGCAAAAGCCGTGAAGTAGAGGCTCAAAGAGTAGTCTATGCAGCCAAAGTTCAACAAGCTTTGGCTGTTCTCAAGTCTAAACCAAATAATAAGGCATTGGCAGTCTATAAGCTTCCAGCCAAGCCTGTCATGGTGGTACTTGAATGAGTTTTCTCACTCGTTCGCTTGCCTTGACACTGCTGTTTTGTAGCGCGTTCGCTCACAGTGAATACCTGGGCACGACGGGACAAACTTATGCCCTTGATCCTGATGGCCGTGAACAACTCAAAGATGCCGTCAGGCGAAAGCAAGCTAATGGAGAATTGGATGCGTACTGGCGGAATTACCGGGACAAGGTAGCAGAGGCGATCAGGCATCCAGCTCCCTTGGGTGTCAGGAGTGATTACAACAATCATTCTGAATTACACGATTTGCGCTTTACCCTGCCTCAGGACTATCTGAATGAGCGCGGGCAGGTGGTGGCCAGGCGCGGCACCGTCATCGAACCCTTGCGCATTCAGCCACTCAGGACTGGACTTATTTTCATTGACGGGCGCGACCAGAAACAAATCGACTACGCCATTCTTCGCGGAATAAAACAGCCACTAAAGATCGTTCTAACGGCGGGTTCTCCGCTTGAGTTACGGTTCAGGTACCAAAAAGCTCACTGGCGTACAGGAACAGGTATTCCCTTCTATTTCGATCAACGTAAATTGATTATCACCAACTTTCAAAAACTCTACGGGATCGCAATCAATAGCGTTCCTGCAACCTTGTACCAGCAGGGCGACAAACTGGCCATCGACTTCGGTATCCAACCTCTATGAAAAGAATTGTGCTGTTGAGCGCGCTTTTGTCATCCCTGGTCTTTACGCCTGTTGCTTTGGGTCAGGCCGTATGTACGGGCGCTTTCCCCAACCTCATCACCGATGTCTGCTGGGACTGCGTTTTCCCGATTTCCTTCGCGGGTGGCATATTGAACATGGGCGTGACTGACGGTTCCGATTACAACACCGGAGTAAGCCCAAGCCCGGCGTGTTTCTGCACCAACACCCTTGCAGTGGGAACCCCAATGAGTTTCTGGGAGCCTCGCTATATGGTTGACGTAACAAATATGCCAGGCTGTTTTCCTTTACTGGGCGGCCTGAGCATTACCCCGCCGTACAACGCATCGGAATTTGGCACCGTCAATGTTAACAATGCGGCCATTGGTGGCAGTAGCAAGTCTTCGTTCATGCAGGCAAACGAATACCTGAACCCGATACTCTCGGCTGCCGGAATAATTGAAGCTTCACCGTGTCTTGATAACCGTTCTTTCGACGTTCCTTACATTTCGTGGGCCGATCCCACCTGGGGAGATGATTCATTGGCGCTAATCCTGACCCCCTATGCTTATGCCTTCACTGGCCTTGCGTCTATTGCGGCTGAAGCTCCCGATGCAATTCAGGCGACGGTGGGTTTTCCTAACCAGTATCTGTTTTGGGTTGCCGGAGCCTGGGGGCCTATGTATCCGCTAACCGGTAATGTTTCAACAGCCAACACGCCGGAGCAGGTTTCCCATCTGTTACTGGCCAGAATCTTTGCCAAATTGCATGCGGCCGGCGCGGAACAGACCACTGCCGGACAAACTGCACTGGATGCCTGTAGCGCTTACGGTGTGCCTGAACTGATCATGGACAAACGTCAGTACAAAACGAATCGTACCTATCCATTTCCGGACAATATGTGTACCCCGATTGGCCGTCCCTTGCAGCTTCAGGAAGCAGGTGCCTCAAGACCCACGGACAAGGACTATGGGTATATCGTTTTTCAGCGCAAAGATTGCTGTCAACCATTGATAGCGCCCTGAGCATGAATAAACTTATTTTTCCCTTTGCCGTTGTTGCTGCTCTTGCAGCGTTTCCGGTCAATCCACAATCCATGCAGAGTGATATACGCGCGCAGTGGGCAACTTATATTGTGGTTTCCAGCACCTTGCCGCGTGAACAATTGGTGTCCTTGGCGCACGAGGCAAGCGTTGCCGAGGCGGTCATGGTTCTCAATGGCTTTTCTGACAAGAAAAATAGCATTCAGGAAGTGCAGAGAATGATTTCAGAAATCAATATGGCATGCTGTGACAAGCAGCTCCCGTCCCGCTGGGTGATTGATCCAAAGATTCCCATTCGTTATCACGTCACTGCAGCGCCGGGCTTTGTGATTGCTCGGGGTGAAAGTATGCGCAATGAGGATTTTAGCGTCATCACCGGCGATATAGATCTGGCCAATGCGCTTAAAACATTTGCTCAGCGATCTGCCAGCCTGGCCGTCCGACAACATGCAATAACTGTCTACCAACACGCTTTCGCTGCACACTGATGAGCAAGAAATTTAGGTCAATCAGATGGCTGCATCAAATGGCGTGATGATGACGAGGCATCAATAGTGAACCAGAGCGGAATGACGGATAAAGGCGCGTTTCAGAGCCGCATTAGGTTCTGCTGGCGCATCTAGCATAGCTAAAAAGGCATCGAAATAATTTGCTTCCAATGTGATTGGCTCATGTTCTTGAAGCACACGCTCGGCAGAACCTATTGCTTGCAATAGTACAAATTCGCTAATACTGATATTTAGATAACTGGCAGCCTTATCGAACAGTTGATAAGTGTGACTGTCGAACTGTATTGAAACGGCTTTTCTTGAACTTGTTCTTCATGTCATCACGAAATACTTTTGAAAAATAATATTTTTCTGAATAGCGGAGCGCCAGAAGTGATCAAAGTGGACACTTGGAAATACAGTTATCTATTGCCTAAGAAAAATATTCCGCGTCAATATCGCGTGCATGGTGCAAAACCCGAACAACTACCAGGCAATCAACATCGGGCACAAAGAAAATAATGTATGGCGTCCGCGTTGGAAAACTGCGCAATCCATCAGATAGTTCTGGACGCGCTCGCCCCATCTCTGGCTGAGTACCCAATAGCGAAACTGTTGCCTTGATTGAATCAAGTTATTCGTCTGCCGCAACAGGATTTTCTTCAGCTATGTTTAGCCACATCTCCAGAAGATCAGTCTCTGCTGAATTGGTGAAACGAATGCGTAGCATCAGGCTGCCTTGCGAGTTTGAAGCAATTGACGGCCGTGTTGTTTCAGACTTTCAAAATCAATTTCTTTTGTGCGCCCATTCTTTGCATCATTCATACCCTTGGCAATATCCTGGCGCAAACTATCAAGCTTGGCTGTTTTAACCTGCTCATAGGCTTCAAAGAGGCGTAACGCCTCGCGGATGACTTCGCTTGCAGAGCCATACATGCCAGATTCAACACGCTGACGAACACGCGCTTCTAATTCAGGCGGTAAAGATACGTTCATAGACATAGCTACTCTCCTATAAATTCAATACGTCGGCAGTATGGCAGACTTTGCCATCGCTTTTCAGTAATGCGGAAAGCGCCCAAATTTATCCGGTTTTGACTGAAACAAAAAAATTCTATTCCCCTTGAGAAGTATGATTTTTCTGCATAGTGGTGCGCCCTAATAGAGTCGAACTCTTGCCCACTTTTATTACCCAATTGGTGAATATTTGACTGCATAGATAACTCACTAGCCGGCCAGAAAGCGAAGTTGGGGACATTTTCCAGACTACTGACAACACGTCTCATCGACATGGTTAAAAAGGAATTCGCGCAGTGGCTATGAAATAGTTTATAAAAGGTGTTGCGGTATATGAATATATAGACTAACATAACCACAAATGCACAAGAATAACTCTAAAAACGCAGCAAGAAATACCCTGTTATCTCTCGCTTTGCTTGCCGCATTTGCAGGTACAGCGGCAGCTTCAGCCCTGGACGCCCGCGATGAAGTGGGATATGTCAGACAGGGTTCTAATGCCAGCGGCTGGATCAACGTGAAACCGGCCACCGGGGGTGTCTATGTATATGGTGCCACCCCCCAGAAATATCCAGCGCGTCCAACGCAAGTTTTCATGGTAGGCAAACCTCAGCGTCAGGATTTTGTTTACCTGACTGCACAAGAGCAGGAAGGCCTCTGGCACTTCCGCGAAGCAGCCCGAGAAAAACTGAGGAAAGATGCCTTACCTCCTGTCATCGTCAAATCATCACACAAAAGCCTTGTTGCAAACCTGAGTCTGAACTGGCCGCGTGTAATAGTTGATGGCAACAAAGTTTGTGTTCCAGGCCTGATCTACAGCGAAGCAACCGACTGGAAAGACCATTTGTTATGCACCAACCTTGACTCTTTGCATGTCCAGTGAACTTCCTCTTCAAGAAATTCCACGATACGGCAATGCCGGTGTCGCCTTTTTGGGTGTGGAAGTAAAAGACACTTATGTACTCATCGCATCGGTGTTCCTCGGACTGATCGCAGGTTCCCGGTGGGGGATGCCTGCCTACCTCGGGATACCGGCCGGCGGATATTTCCTGACCAGACTTTATCTTGACTGGAAAAGCGGCCAACTGCCCGGCAGCTTCCTGGCATTTCTTTTCACCAAAGGCTTTGCAGGCTATTCACAAGGATTGAAAGACAGGAATGTGATTTATCACGGCGATGCAGTGATTATGAATAAGGCTTTCGATGAGCAGGAAGCAGAGATGTTAACCCCCTATTTTTCAGAAAAGAATAAAAATGGACTTGGATAGCCGCAACCATTCACTCACGGAGCTTAAAAAAGAGAATCGCATCTTGCGGATCATCATTCTGGCCGCTTCAATTTCACTGGTATTCGTGTCTGTCAAACATGCCTTCCAAACCGAGATTGTGGTCATGCAGACCCCTGGAATGCCGAATAACTCGGTGATTGAAAAATCAAGTATGGATAAGGCTGCGCAGATGGCAACCCTTTATGCAGTCACCAACAATATCGCACAGGTTAATCCCTCCAATGCTGAGTACATAAAAACATTTTTGCAGGTTTATCTGGCTCCGGCAGCCTATACCCGCATTACCAAGGAAGTTGACAATCAGGTAGCAAAACTTCAGGCACAGCGCGAACTTGGCAGCTATTACTTTGTATTGCGCGGCTATGACTACGATGCCGTTCTGGATAAACATTTTGTGAAGGGTGAGGTGCACGTAGTGAATGCGGCCAAAGATTCAGCCACGCCTTACGTTTTTGAGTACACAGCCCACGTCGAAAATTACCGTCTGGTAGTGGACGATGTGAAAACCTATGAAGGCGACAGGGAACACAACTCGGAATGGCTTAAAAATGCCAAGAAAACATGACCCCACAAAAAATTGTTACTTCGAGCAACCTTCGCATGCACAAGGGACTGGTTGCATTTGGCCTTGCCACACTGGTTATTGTCACGCTACCGTCTGCCCTTGCCGACACACAAGCAACCGGCTTTTGTGTTCCGCAAACCTGCGCTTCAACTCAAGCTTCAATTGATAAGCCAGTCGTTTACAAAAAGCGGCCCGGTCACAAAAAGAAAGTTATAGCCAAGGCCCCGGCAGTCATTCCGGGAGATAAATATGATTCTTTGGCGCTTGACCCGTCGATTTCGTTAAAAGACACTCCGGTCAAGGAAATCGAATTGCCGGGTGTGTTGCATGTTGATGGTGAGAGCGCTCAGGCGTTCGACCCGACCCGGTCGCACAAGATTTCCTGGGGTAATCAGGGTATTCAATCCATCGTGCTCAGCCTGAGCGGACCTGATCTGATTGTGACGCCGTTCAATGATCCCTATATTGTTGGGAACTCGTATCTGGATATCAGCAAGAGGCCCAACAGCAATAACATTTACGTTTCGTTTAAATTTCCTGAAGGCGTTAAACCAGTCCCAGTTTCAATATTCATTGAAGACCCTGCCGGTGGACCCGCACTGGGTCTCCAGCTTATCCCCAAGAAAATACCTCAACAAGTCTATACGGTTGTCGACGATACCGAGCGTTTTTCAAGGGACTCACGCAAACAGATTGCCAAGGGTGCGGACTACACGACTCATGTGCAGGAGTTAATGGAAGTCGCTGCCTTTGGCAGCACACCTTCCGGATACTCAGTTGCTCCCTTCAATTTACCTCCCATGGTTTTGCATGGACTGAAGTTGGATGCGATCCGTCGCCTGAGTAACACCGAAGGGGATCTCTACGTCTATGAAGTCACGAATTCCACTTCCAATGCAGTCATGCTGAATGAAAAGGAGTTTGATGGTCCCCGCGTGAAAGCGGTCTCGATCTTTCCGAAGCCGGAATTACAGAAAAACGAAAAAGCCACCGTGATTGTCTTTGCCCAAAAAACGGAGGGCAAATAAGCATGTCAAAATTTCAGGAGACGATGGAAGAGTGGAAACAGCTTGAACCGAAGAAAAAGGCTTTCCTGGCTGTCGTTGCATTGGCTGGTCTTACATTTCTCACAGTCCACCATTTTGCGAACGAGAAAAAGCAGGCTGCTGACGATCAGATTGCTGCCCTTTCGGCCCCTTCTGATTCATCGGGCAGCGCTATACCACTACCCGGTGAACAGGATAATGCCAGACAGCACCTGGACGTGTTACCCAAGACCAACCGCAATCAAGGTTTGGAAGACCTGAATACACGGCTGGATCAGCTTCAGGATATGCTTAAACATATGCAGGGGAACCCCGGGGATTTCACTCCCGTCAAAACTGTTGCAGTTGATGGACAGATCAAATCTCCTCCGCCCGTATCGTTGGCTAATACCACTGCCACAGTCAATCTGGACAAGGCACTTGATCCCGGAAAAGTAGATTTCAATGAAGCGGAGAAACCGCTGCAAAAAAAGGGCTCAGCAACTCCCTCCAAAGACTTGAATGACATGTCAGTTGGCAGTCTGCCAATACTTCCACCTGCAGCAGCGGAAATGAAAGTGTGGAAATCCGAAGAAAAGATTTCTCAGGTAAAAGTGCAGGAAGAACCAAGCATCATGATTCCGGTAAATTCAGCCCTCGATGCGGTGATGCTCTCCGGTATCAATGCCCGGCAACCCGGCTCATCGACGGGTGCGGCAAGCACGGCGACCAGCGCACTCAATGTGGGCGCTCCCTTTGTGACCCGTCTCAAAGGCAACGCGATATTGCCAAATGGCTGGAAGCTATCACAGTTGGGTGACTGTTTTTTGGGTGGCAGTGCTGTGGCCATTTTGAGCACCGAAAGAGCCAATGCGATTGCTGACACCATTTCCTGTATCGCGCCCAACGGGGAAATATGGGAAGCACCGGTTAAAGCATACGCTCTTGACGTAGACGGTACGCTGGGCATTGCGGGCAAGGTGGTGAGCAAGCAGGGTTCGATTCTGATGCAATCAGCACTCGCGGGCATGGCTTCGGGGCTTGGTTCAGCACTTGCACCCACCTCGTTGCCTTCCTACAACAGTAATGCAGTGAGCGGCCAGTCTCAGGGCTATCAACTACCCAACGCGAGCCTGATTGCCGGCTCAGCAGTAGGGCAGGGCATTAATTCGGCAGCAGGACAACTTTCAAAATTCTACCTTGAATTCGCGCGCGAAATTTTTCCGGTAGTAGAGGTCGTAGCAGGAACGCGTGTGACCTGGATCCTGAAAGAATCGATTGAGCTGAAGAAAACCCACACCCAAAAGGTCTCCATGAAATGAAAACCCAGCGCCCCGCATCCCTGATCTTCCGGTTTGTTCTCATGACCAGCATTCTTGCCTCAACTGGAGGCTGTGCAACGTTGTTTAACCCGGTGGGCGAAAACAAATATGACTGCAACCGCAAGGAAAACCCTGACAGTCCCTATTGCCATAGTTTCCGCTCGGTAGAACAGGCAACCTCTAACGATGTCCCAGCCAGCCGCTATGATGAAAAAATGAGCATTGCCGAAATAGACAAGCTCACTGGAATTGCGCCGCTTAACAAACAGTCCGGTCCTTCCAGTTCTCCACTCCCAGCGGCTTATGACTTGCATGAGGCATTGGGTCTGACCGTGGTACAGCGGGTTGGTGTGCCTGTCAGCATGACGACAACCACGGCGCTTACTCCAAACATTTTGTCCGAACAGAACACGAACCCGGCACCCCCCGCCGGAACCCCTGTCCGCATCGGCCCGGTGGTGCAACGCGTCTGGATAAAAAGTTTTAACGACAGGAACGATATGCTGACAAGCGACCAGGTGGTCTACAAAGAAGTGGTGCCGACACATTGGGCAGGTCAGGCTTCTATTCTGACCGCGCAAGAGATTACCTCAGGTGGTTTACCAGGTACTTATCCCCATAAGCCGGTTGATGTTTCAACGTCTGTGCTTAACGATTCTGCTGTTCCTTCCCAAACCTTGAGGAAAGATAACAGTACAAGTTTTAATCAGCCGGGATCGCAATTCCCGGTTAATGAAACGGCGCCACCGCTGTCCGATATCAGCGATAAATCCATGCCCAACTAACCAGGAAATCACTTTAGGAACCCTTATGAAAACATTATCGCTCTCCTCAACCGGAATCACCCTTGCCCTGCTGCTGGGCACCGTAGCCCTGCTCACGTCTGCTGCAGCCTTGAACGGCGGTACCGCCCTCACAGCCTCAAGCTTCGATGGCATCGTCACCACAATCAAAAGCATGCTTTCATCGACGATGGTGCTGAGTTTTGCCCTGCTGGCCTTGTTTGCTGCGGTCTGGCAGATCACGCATGGCAAGGGTTATGGCTTATTGGCAATGGTACTGGGTGTCCTGGCCGTCGCCATTCTAGGACCAGCCATCGTGACTTCGCTTGCCACAGCAACGCGCAATCCCGAAGCGCTCATTCAGCAGACTGCACCGTTGCATTCTGCAGTCTCTTTCCGCTAAGTCATCGTCACTCACAGCAGGAATATGCCATGAACGTACTATCCCTCAAATACAAGTCACAGAAGATCAGTGATTTCATCAATCTTGAAACCTACACCTCTGATAGTCACCTGATTGTCAGCAAGGCTGAGGGAGACAAGATGATGGTGGGCAGGGTGTACGAAATGTCCCCGTTGGCAGGTGGCGGATCAGAATTTAGCGATGTGATTCACAACATCGCCAAAACATCGCCAGACGATGCGGTTATTCAGGTAACCCTGTTCTGCCACCCAGACCACGAAGCGGTTGAGACCTTTCTGAAGAACAAGATTCACGGAGGTGAGATTGTTCAGGAACTGGTTACGCGCAAGGCAAAGCTATTGAAAGCAGCGTTGAATAGCGGCTGGCAGCCGGATATACCCCTTATCAATGTGCGTCGGGTGATCATTTCAACCTCGACCCCTATTCGTGCTCCAGGAGAAGATGCACTTGACCAGGCGCTAGCAAGAGAAGAGCACTTTCTGAATAACCTTAAAAGTTGTGGTTTCCATGACGCAGCGGTACTTACTGCCGCTGAAGTGGTGGCTCTGTACCGGCACTACACAGACATTTTCAATCCCAGACCAACAGTCGAACTCGACCCCGGTCTTGAGCTGAAATACCAAATTTTCGGCAGCGATGACACCATTGATTTTCGCGATCCTTTAGTCGGTCAATTTGGGGAAGAAACTTTTGTTGCCTGCGTGACTCCCAAAACCTATCCGCGCAAGGGTTTTCACGGACTCATGAATCTGGTGAGCGGTGCGCCCTTCAACGCGGGTGCTTCCAAGGAAGGCGGCGGACAAAGAATCCTTACGCCTTTCATTTTGAGCACAACCATTCGGATAGGGAAACAGCGCAAAGAATGGAGCAGGGTGGATGATGCGATCCGCTCGCGCGAAGTCACGCAGAAATTCCTCATCAAACTGGGCAATGAAGACCCCGTTGAAAAACTCAAAGACCTGCTGCTGATCAAAAAGCAATGCGGCCTCGATGGCAATAAGTTTGTCTATGTATCAACCACGGCATTTTTGTTTGGCCGCACGCGGGAACAGGCGCTCTATGCCGCCTCCAACCTCAAAGGTACGCTGGATAAACTGGATTTCGACGGACGTACTGTTCTGGATAACGCGCTGGTGCGCTGGGCGCAAAATCTTCCGCTCAATTTCTCGCCGAAGATAGCCGACAAACTCAAGGGAGAAACGCTCATGGCAGCCTCGGCAGCCGGTTCTTTGCTCCCGGTATTCGGCGACCATCTGGGCAATGTCAACAAGCATTTCAAGGATACAGGTTCACCGTATATCACGCGCCGGGGCAGTGTTCATTACTTTGATCCCTTTGTCAGCGACACGCATTACTCCGGTTTGATGGCCGCTGAGCCGGGTGCAGGTAAATCATTTGCCCTTCAGGATTTCATCAATTCGCAACTGGCAATGGGGCGCTATGTATACCTGCTAGATAACGGACGGTCGGCAAAAAAATATTGTCTGGCGGCAGGCGGCGAGTACAACGAGTTTGGCGGAAACGACAAGTTCGTGCCGTCACTCAACCCGTTCAGCAATCTGACTGATGACGAATTCAACGAACAAAAGGAAGGGATCACCGCACTCCTGATGCTCATGGCTTTTGAAGGGGAAGAACCCGAAAAAGGGGCAAAAATTGCCATGTCCGAAGCGGTTACCGCCGCTTATGAAAAGAGCCAGGGAGATGCAGACATCCCGCAGGTCATAGAAAGTCTTAAAAGCATCGTAGATAACAATAAGGAAACTTCTAAACCCGATATCGTTGCGCGGGCCGCAGTGGATCTGGTGCCACGCCTGAATGCGTTCATCAGCAACCCGAATCGCGGAAAGTATTTTTCCGGCAAGGGTACGATCAATCCCGGCAAGCAGTTTTGCGTGTTTGAAATCGGCTCCCTCGGAGATGATGAACACCTGAAAAAATGTGTCCTGTTCTTTGTACTGAACATGCTATTGAGCCGGACCAAATCTATTCCCGGAAAAAAGCTCATCATCGCCGACGAAGCGCACGATCTGATCGAAGATCCGACTGCCGGCCCGGCGCTTGAAGGCATATATCTTAAAGGACGCAAGGACGGGGTCTCCATCTGGATCATCGTGCAGTCGCTGCTCAAGCTCAGTGAGACCTCTGCGGGCGCAACGATACTTAACCAGTCGGCCTGGCGTCTGATACTGCAACAACCTCCCGAAGAGATCGACAAAGTGCTCGACAAAAAATTGATCAGTTCTTTTAACGACGACCCGTACTTTGGCAGGCTTATCAAAAGCACCACCAGTCAGAAAGGTGTGTTCAGCGAACTGATGATAATCGGCAGAAAAGGTTACGAAGTCGTGAGACTGTATGTGGACAAATGGACAGCCACCCTGTTCAGTTCAGAAGGTGAAGCGCGGGATTTGATTTTCCAATGGATCGAGCAGGGGGTAAGTCCCGTCGATGCAGTCAACCGGCTGCTGAATGACAAGGAGGCGGTGAGTGCCAAGTGGATCAAATCCTTCCTGGCCCAGCTCCATGACAGCTATGAAATGACCGGCGAAGAGATTATTGCAGCCGTCCGCAAGCAACTCAAGGTTTGAAAGAGGACAGATGAAAAAGCTGATTTTTGCCGGTAATGTTCCCTATCTGGCCGCTGCGTTGCTGGCGGCCTCGGCCTTCTATCTGGGTCTTGAAACGACCAATCTAAAAGGTAAATCGACTCCTAAAGTCGCGTTTGCCGAAAAAGGGGCAGTTATTCTGGATGTGGTGCTACGACGACAGGATATCTCGCCTGCCGCACTCGATGAGCAAATCAAGAAACCTATCGTGGCGGTTATTAAACGCTACGTTGATCAGGGCTATGTAGTCATAGATTCCAGTCGCGATGAGAACGGGAACATGGCAGTCGCGGGCATCCCGCCAGGTGCGATTGATATCACGCCTGAAATCAGAGCCGCAGTAAATACTTCTGGCGCTGCCAAAGTCACTGCTTCTGAGCCGTCAAACGCCCCCCTCAAACAATGATCGACTCCGAACCCAAGAAAGCAACCAAAGCGCCGTTTTACACGGCGCTGACGGCGGGTCTGTCTCTGGTACTGATTTACTGGTTTGGATCCCCGGTCAGCTTGGGTTACGACTTTCATGAGGATCGGTGCCTGCCTGACGTTCATCTGTCTTTGCTGGTTCACCATGCACCTTCTGAAATTCATGACGGTGACATGCTCATTTTCAGCAAACAGAAAGGCATTCTTAATTATGTGGTTCAGGAATTCATTTTGAAAGTGGTGGCCGGTGTGCCCGGTGACCACCTCACGATTAGCAAGGGTGAGGTTCAAATCAACGGCAAGACAGTGGTGAGCGGCTTTCCCCTTGCAGAGCCTTTCTATCATCATTCGGGCCAATATTTCGAAAAAGATGAAGTAATCCCCGCTGGGAAGGTTTTCATGATTGGCACCCACCGGTTGTCTGACGACAGCCGCTACTGGGGCTATCTTGATACCAGCACTGTCCGTGGTAGCGGTTACAAGATTTTCTGAGAGACCCGGATGCAACTCATTCCTCTCTGCACACTTCTTTTGGCCGGGCTGCTAAGCGGTACCGCTATCGCGCTGGATATCGACGCCGTCAAACCCAACGATAACAAATTGGATGAGGGATACGGGGATGCTTTCGTCAACTACAAGCCGTATTTAAAACCTGTTGAAAAACCTCCAGAGACAGCGCCGAAACCGCAGCCAACTGCAGTTCCTGTAGCCAAGCCCGAAACTGGCAAGCAACCTGTGACAGTTGAATGGTTGCGCGCGAATTATCCGAAACTGGAGGACCGGGCGATCAACAATCCGACCGAAGATAACATCACGGCCTATTTGTATGCGAAGCGCGTCATCATGGACAAGGCGCAGCAGTTCAGCAACATGGTGATCAAGGTAAACAATCAGGATCCGTTACTGAATGAAAACAACCGGGTGCCGTATGCCTCCGGCGGTGCCTTGAGTGTCCGCAACGCAAATTATTTGGCGCAACAGCAAGCAGTACGCGAGTTGGCCAGAGTGGGCGGTGCAATTGTCTTTGTAGACGGCCATTGCCGTTTTTGCACACAGGAAATTCCAGTCATGGAGGGAATCAGAAAAACCTTCGGTCTCGAATATCTGGTCGTTACGATAGACGGAACCGTTCCAAAAAACTTCAGGGGACAGGCGCAGATCGATAACGGACTCTTCCAGAAACTCGGCCTGAAGCTTACCCCCTCTGTTGTATTCGTTCCCAGTCCCAAGGGTTACAAACAAGGCATAGACCCGAATAGCTATTTCATCATCGCGCAGGGCTTTTATGCTCAGGACGAACTGGCAAAGCAAATAGCGTTTGCAGGGCATGACAGTAAATTACTCACGGCAGACACCATGCGTGACCTTAACGTGTGGGATCGCGGCGTCGCAAGCACCGATGATCTGCAGGCGCTTGAGCTGGACGTGAATAAGCCAGGAACGTTCAAACAGACCCTGCAACCCATTTTGCTCAAGCAATACAAATGATGACTGCCATGCTGAAATTAATAATTGTCACTTTTCTTATCGCAAGCAGTCCTGGTGCTTCAGCGGGGATCATGGCCGATCTGAATACGATGTTCATGAGCAACTCAACGGCACCTACTACGATTTCTACTCAAGACAGGGTAGGCGTGTTCGGCGGGAGTTTCATCATGCGTACGCCTATTCAAAGTGCAAACGTGGTGAGCTTTGACCCGCCCCGACTTGATGCAGGCTGCGGTGGTGTTGATCTTTATCTGGGTTCCTTCACCTTTATCAACAGCCAGCAACTGGTGACACTTTTCAGGCAGGTTGCGGCAAACGCCGTGGGACTGGCTTTCAAAGCGGCAATTGACGCTATTTCTCCATCGCTCGGCAAACTCTTGACCGAGTTCCAAACGCTCCTGCAAAAAATGAATAATCTGGCTAAGAATTCTTGCAATATGGCCCATCTGCTTACCGATGGTGCCGACAAGGAACTCGCGTCCGCTATCGGGGGAGACGCGATGACCAATAATGTGGTGAACCAACAGATATCGGACTGGACTGCCGGACTGGGCTCCTATCTCGCCAATCCAAACTCACTCATCAATCAAGGGGCACACTTGAACCCCAAAGCCGGCAACGGCAACGCGAAGGTGCTTGTCGCCTCCGGCGCCTCGACCATATTGGGTACAGTTGGTCTGACTAATGCCGATGGCAGTACAGACAACTCCAGCGATCCCACTTCACTCAATAACCGGGTTTTGCTTTCACTGCTTGGATTTGAAATTAACGCCGTTACCTGCGAGATTGACAATCAATCCTCAACTGCTAATACCTCCTCAGCGACTTCAGGTACAGGGATGACGCAAAATACCTGCAGCGGAGAAAATACCATCACTCTGGATAGTCTTGTAAAAGGCGGGGGCCCGGGTTCTGCGTCGCCTGACAGCCAGATGTTGTTATGGCAATGCATGAATCCTCTTGGTTCAACTACGGCGGGCGTCAATACTGATCCCCAGATTTGCACAAAAATGCAAAAGTCATCCTACAACTACGTTGGGATCAAAGGTTGGGTCAACACCATGCTTTTCGGTACTGCCGACACTTCAACAGGTGCCGCCGACCCTGCTTCAATAGTCGGGCGCTTTAATAGCGCCAGCAGCGTCCAACTCACCTCTACTCAGGTTGCTTTTATTAAGCAGTCCGGCGTTCCACTCATCGGATTACTCACAAAAACCAGCAACCCCGATACAAGATCGTCCATTGCAGCACAACTCGAACCTCATATTACAAGCTGCATTACCGCGAAAGTAGGTGAAGCCTTATACAAGTCAGTCAACGGGATAAAGGACGTTACCGGGTACACGCTGACCGATGATACAAAAAAGCATATTGAAACCTTGCGTGCCGATTATTTACATCAGCAGGACATTTGCAATGCTCGTCATAACGTCATTGCCGTAATCAACCAGCTCGTCATGTCGACTACGCTGCAGGCAAACAAAGTTAAATAGAAGAACATGCCGACTTTAACCATCTACGTTACCACCGCAGATTTAACCACGCTTAATGCCATCTTTAATGGCGTAGCGATGATATGCCAGCAGACAGCCTTTATTTGGGGTTGCGCTATGCTGGCTTCAATGTGGACAATTTTGGCTACGGTCACCAAGGCACCCATCGCTGCAGTGGGCGGGAATCCTCAGGGTGTTTTGGCCAAAGGCAGTTTGAGTTCCGTCTTGCCTTTTATCATGGCGATGCTGCTCACTTTCCCCGGCTTCCAAAGCAAAATTCAAGTTGAAAGTACGGTGAACAGCCAAGTCACAGTCATCAACAATGTGCCCCTCATCATTTCCATGATTCCGGCGACCGGCAGTATTTTGTCTCAGCAAGCCGGTGGACTGGTTCAAACAGCATTTCAATCTACGGGTACAAACTACCCGGCAATTTCTGCAACAGGTAACGGGTTCATTAACCCGCTGAAGGTACTCCTCGCTTCCAGATCCTCTATCAATCGTCTGAATGGGATAGCTTCTCAGGTAGATAGTGTCATAACAAATTGCCTTGCGTCTGACGCTGGAGTTGATTACGCGAACATAAACAATCTGGTCAGCAATGCTGGCAACACGGGAGCAAATGCGACAACAAGCATCGCAATCAATGGAGCTAACCCAACCGCGCTTGGAGCCCTTCTTTACCAGGCCTCACTTTCAAGCGCATATGTTCCGTCAATAGGCACCGGCCAAACAATTCTTGATTGCTATGATGCAGCCAACACAGTTGCAACGAACATCGGTACAGCTTTGGAATCAGTAGAATTCAGCCGCGTGGTTCAAGGTGCAATCAATGGCATGGATCAGCCTAACATTGCATCTAACACAGGTGTTGACCAGATAACTACACAATGGTCTGCCACCCGGAATTCCAATACGATTAACGGAACCCTAGCCGTCGGGAGTGCGCAGGCGCAAAGCGAAGTCATCAATCTCTTAATGGGAGAACTGGTTGCCAATGAACTTTCTTGCTTGAGTACTTCCGGTGAGGGCAGAACGATTTGCGAGTCGTCTCTGGTTCAAGCTAACGAGATTGAACGGAACAACATTCAGTTTGCAGCAGCCGAAGTGCCAATGCTCAAATATGCCGGAAGTTTCGGAAATTATCTTCTTGCACTCATCATTGGGCTTGGCCCGATCATGGTGATGTTCATGATGTTTGCTGGGGTTAATGCCGGTAAATGCATCAAAACTGTTGCTCATTTAATTGCCTGGCCTTTGCTCGTCACAAATGTAGGTGCGGAACTCATTAATGGCATGATTTACATCTCCATCGCCAATTTCTGCCAGGGTATTGCGAATGGCGGCGTTATTTCTCTGGCAGAGAATGTAGCCGTTTATAAAGAACTCAGCTTCCAGGTTGGCAGTGCATCACACATGATGGCAAGCTTGCCGGTTCTGATGGGGATGATCTTTGCGCTGGGTGAATCTGCCGCGCTGGTGAATGTGGGTTCAAATATTGGCCCGAAAGGAAATGCGGTTGAAGATTCCGCCGCGCCTACCGTTAATAAACAGGAGGCAATCTTTTCTAACAGCGGCATGGGCGGTGCAAGACATACAGCGGAAGCTGCTGTGACAGAATTAAATGGGGCAATGCCGATGATCAACGCTTCCTCTCAGGCAGGACAAGAAATATCGCGGGCAAGTTCCAACCTTCAATATGCAGCATCAACCAGCAAAACCCAAAACGAAAACGCTCAGGTTGCTAAAGACAACGCCAAATCTGTAAACACCCAGCATCACAGGGAATGGGGATTCACGGATTCTGAATCTGAAGCCTACAGAAAATACCGATCACAAAATGAACACAGTTCTGTCAAAGACCAAGCAGGTCATAATGTCTCTTCCACAAGTGATAATGAGACCTCGTCTCAAGCAGGACTTGGCGTGGCTGCTAACGCCTCTGCCGGGGGAAGAGGATTATCTGGGTCAATTGGCGGTTCATTAACCGGTTCGACATCAGCACAAGCTAAATCAGGTCTTCACGATAACTTTAATTCCGGGCACGAATCTGCGATTGCCAACGCCAAAGAAACAGGTTCAGTGCTGGATGACGCCTTGAATTTCGCGAAAACACATGGCTTTGGTGGGCGCGCTGTAACTGAATTATCCAGACGTACTTCAGCTCAGCAGTCATATACAAATTCTCTGATTGCAAATCAAACAGCAACCGACACAAAAAGTCAGGCACTTGAACAAAGCGCGTCAGTTACCGCCTATGCTGCCACCATTAGTGATGAAAAACTGGTTGCTGGCATACACAGAAACGGCGACCTTGGAATGTTCATGAATGTAGAAGGACAGAAACTACAAGGCAATGGTGCCATCCAGAAAAATCTGGCAGTAGCCGAAAAGGACGCTAGGACATCAGCCACTTCGGATATTGCCGGCGATGAGAAGGGCAGGGAAGGGGTTCTTTTGTTCAGAGCTGCTCAACTGACAGCACAAGACACTAAAGCCAGTGTTGATGACAGATTCCAGGCTCAACAATTTGTTACCGGCGCACTTTCTCATATGATGCACGGCGGAGTAGAACACAAAGCCATCGATGCTCCGAAGACTTTTGCTGAAAAGCCAACGAATTTAACAGGTGAGAAATTACCCTCTGCTGTCCCTACTGTAACCAAATCGGTTTCAACTTCACCTGTTCATCATTCACCTGCACATGCAACACACAAACCGTCAACCCACCAATCGTCATCGCAACAGACTTTTGGTATGCCATTCGCTAAACTGGGAGAAGCAGCGGCGAACTTCGATACTGGTTTCAATAAACCTTTTGAGGCTGGCTTTGATCCAAAAGGAACTGTTGTGAGCATGGACAGGCACGCACGCTCTCAAGGCTTAGGTGCGGATCAAGACGGAACGGTCGTAAGAGTTGGCACTGTTGTAGCAGGGGCAGCAAAGGACATCTTTCATCCGAAAGGTTCACTAAGCCCGGTAAACTACGGCGAGGGTGGAGCGGTCGAAGCTAGAATTGCGGCAGAAAAAGCTGAAAAGGAAAAGGCGGTCGCAGATCATTCAGGGAAAACACACAATAATCGAGGAGGGTGGTCTTGATTTGCCGTGCGATCTTTCGTAAGCAATAGTTGGCCACTTAATCATGAACAGTATTAGAGAGTAGTTACGATGAATGAATTAATAGAAGGGGTTCGAAGTGCATTGGCAGTCTGGCCTTTATGGCTGATTTTGGTTGCCCTTTCAGCGATTGCTTGGAAATTGCCAAAGCACAAAGCCAAGACGGATTACACCAATGCGGCTGAAACTTTAAACAAAGATATGTTTGCGCAATCTACGGGAATGCCCATGTCTAACGGATTATTGTCACCTTTTAATTCGGATAATCGGGACAAGTTCTGATGGAAAATTATTGGTTTGCACTTTAGACTTCGAAACCCACCCCCATACTCATTCTTTAAATGAAAACGCTGCTTGTTGTCTATCATTCTATGACCGGCGCGACGGAGCAAATGGCGCAAGCTGTGGCGCGTGGTGCTGGCAGCGAAGCCTTGGTGAGAGTGAGTTTGCTGCATGCCAGCCAAGCCGGAGCCTCCGATGTGATAAACGCCGACGCTTACGTCTTTGCTTCACCAGAAAATCTGGCGGCAATTTCCGGAATGATAAAAGATTTTTTTGACCGGACATATTACCCGGCATTAGAGCGTATCAACGGGCGGCCATATGCAGCAGTCGTTTGCGCCGGAAGCGACGGCAGTAACGCCGTTAGGCAAATAGAACGCATCGCTACCGGTTGGCGTTTGCGCGCAATTGCGGCGCCGTTGATCGTATGCACCCATGCCCAAACCACCGCAGAAATACAGGCCCCCAAGGTGCTAACTCAAGCCAATCTGGCAAGTGGCGAAGAACTGGGCGCTACTATTGCAGCGGGACTTTCTGTTGGAATATTTTGATTTTCACGGGGAAGGTTGTGCTTTAGCTTCATGAATGACTCAGTATGCAAATGGATTCAGCCTTCTTACGGCAGATGTTAAGGTTGGGTCGAAATTCAATCTAGGCTTGCCATGCATCGAGTATGGTTCTGGCTCAGGCTTATATCGATTTGTTGGTTTCAAGCGTGAATAGTTTGCTAGAACGGAAAATGCCGCACAATCTTCTTTTCGAATGGGAATTGCTAATACCATTTGCCCACCAATTCTCCAATATAACCGTTCATCTGAGTCCCCCTATATTTGAAAAACTCAAGTCCTCTCTTGAAAAATATTAACTGGCTCATTCAGTGAGCTTTATGTGCTGTAAACTAAGCTCAGCAACTACCTAAATGAGCAGAAAATGAATTGAGGTAAATTATTTAGCCGCAATTGACATGGGGGGTCGTATGGAACAAAGCGAGGTGATTGTTGAAATTGGGGGCGAGGGCGGTTCATTGGCAATCTATGGAATTCGCACGAAACTAGGTTGGATTTTCAGCAGAGAGGTGGTGGATCAATCTCTTTTGTTTATCGACGAGGGGCCTACGATTCAGCACAGCTCGAAAATCGTCAGTTCGTGGCCAGAAGCATTGGAACTGCTAGACCGCTACCCTTGGCCACAACTTTGTCCAATCAAAGTTCATCCTGAATTCAGAAAGATGGTGTTGGATGCGGTACTTGAACGTAACAAAGCCAAAGGCAATGCAAAATCTCCCGGTTGGAAGAGGGCTCCAAAAGAAAAAAGAGAGATACAGTTTGAACGGTGGGAGGAGTTATGCAGCATCGTCGGAGGCGAACCAACTTTTCGCTCGTTCAATGATAGCGAAGATTATCCGACATACGACGATGATGATGTAAATCTCCCCCCTACCAATTCTTCAATAAAATCGTTTCTTTGAGTCCGCGCGTAATCAGCGTTGGGCGATTTTAAAAATTCTCTATAACACGTTGTCGGACAACATCGCATTATCGGAATTAGCGGCTGACTCGCCTTTGGTGTGGGAGGGACAGCCAAATTACATCACCTTGACAAAATTAATATCTGTCGACTTTGCCTTCTTATTTAAGTGCGCGCAGCTGATCTAATTTGGTTGTCAACGAGGCCTCTGACAACTCACCTAGGGAGCTATTTACCAGTCGACCTTTGGCATCATAGAATAGAGTGGTTGGCAACGCAGTTGATCCGGCCTCGTGGCCAAAATTTGTACTAGGATCGAGTAGAACATTGACCATATCAAGTCCTGCGCCTGCTAGATAGTTTTGGGCCGTCGTTCCGTCTTCTCCTTGGTTTGCAAACACAAAGAGAAATTCCTTCTCCTGCTTTTGGGCTGATGCAAGCACTGGCATTTCGCGGCGGCATGGTGGGCACCAACTTGCCCACAAATTGACTACCATCGGTTTACCGGCAGCCAGCTTAACAAGGTCTACCGGATCACCCGCGAGATTCATCAACGACACTTTAGGTAGCATCGTATTGTTCAATTGGGATATCGCACCGAACATTGCTCCCCAAGCAAGGGCTCCAGATACAAGGCCAATGCTCAGCGGTATACGAAGTGAGACACGGCGCCAGCCCCGCCATGCTGCTACCAACAACGCTGCGAGCAGTCCGACCCAAAGAATGAAACCACCGTCGCGAATATCAAGCATGGACCAGGGTGATCTACGGTAAGTGTCAAACCAGACGGCAACGAAAGCAACGCGTGACCCTAGAATGGCTGCAATCATCATGTCGAACAAGATGTTGCCGATACTTATTTGCTGACTTCGCCCTGCCAGGCGGCCTGCCCACGCTGCTACAAGCAGAGCCAATATCACCAAAATCGCTGCAACCGATAGTGGAAAAGGTCCCAGATTCACTGTCAGCATTGGTAACATCCCTGACTGAAACGTATCAGCCTATATGAATTTCACACGACTATCCCGAATTTCCTTGGGAATTGTGGTTTGTCCCTTGCTAGTAAGTTTGGCATTAGTTGTCAATTAAAATTCCTTCAGTCTGTGCTGCATGAGTCACTTCTCGGCGAATCTGGTGTTTTTCATCCCACCCCGACTTGTGCAGAGGTGGTGAATTTGAGGTTGATGTCGTCAAGGTTGAATGGTACTCAGTGCAGAAACCTTTTCCAGTAACTGTAATGTAGCCTTTATCAGGTCGGTTATAAGTTGATTGTCAACCTCAAGATGACCTTCGTATTCTGCAAGGTTACGTCTGTCGTGGCATGCAGCCAGCACACGCCATACTTCAGGGGCAATGCCCAATGTATGTTCGAGCACCTGAAACACAAGATAGCGATTTTCTGATCGGTAGCCGTGCCAGCGCAACGCTGCTAACGATAAGGCGTGGGCTGCGTTGTAGGCCAGATCAAAGCGACTTTCAATAGCCAATGTTTCATTGCGTGCATCAATCAAGCGCGCACGTCCGGAGCGTAATAATCCATCAAACTCTGATTGGCTACCAGGTTCTGCCTTTAGGCTTCCCGTTTTAACGAGATTATTTAGTTTCTGGGAGGTCAGCTTCAGATCCGATCAGAAATATTTTCTGTTGAACAATTATACGGGTGAGAAATGAATTATCTTCCTTCAGTTTTCGGGTGAAATCGGCCATGTTGTAAATGACCGGGCTAATTTTTCGCCCAAGCCGCTCTTCTGCGGGAATCAGTGCGGAATACACGTCCGGGTAGGAAATATTTTCACCGATTAGCATGACATCAATATCGCTCTTGGCGGTATCCGAACCTTTAGCAATTGATCCGTAAATAAACGCGACGGAAATTTTATCAGCCAAGGGCAACAGACCTTGGCGTAATATGTCGGCCATTCCAAATGTTTTTAATACGATGCCGCGAATTTCTTCAAAAATCGGTGCTCCCCGATTGGCCTGATAGTGCTTCTGGTTGCCAATTTTATTTACTGTAACCAAGCCGGATGCTGAGAGCTTGGTCAATTCCCGCACCCCCGCGCCCGTGCCAGACCCAGCCAGTCGGTATAGCTCATTCGCGTAAAAGCTTCGGTCAGGGTTGCTGAACAGCAACCCGAGCACTCGGCCTTGCACCTTGGAGAACAAGGCATCGGATAGGCTGATAGTTTGATTTTTCATGCGCCTATGATAATACCCGTTATGGGAATTATCAATCCCATAACGGGTATTCTTTACGGGCGGGGAAGGGCATGTCGGTACCGCCTGCAATATGCTTGAAAAGGCTGACTTCCAAATTTAACTTCGCTCGTATTCATCGCACGGCCTTTTTCCCCCAAGGTAGGTGCTGTTTCTGAGCCTCGTCGTGCCAGAGTTCCTCTTCCTCGTGTATGTAGCGTTGAGTAGTTCTAGCATCGCTATGGCGGGCATCCTTCTGGACATATCGCTCGTTGATCCCACTGTCGATCTTGGCTGTAATACCGGTATGGCGACCCCAGTGGGCAGAAGCTGATCGAAGCTTTTCTTTTTTGTACTCAGAATCGGGCGGCAGAAGGTCAGCCGCAGCTAAGAAAATGCTTTTCAAAATTTGGTTCAACCGGCGTGCGGTGATCGGACTACCGTCCTTGAGGGATACGAGAATAGGCGTAGTTTCAGTCCGTTTTGGGACGGCTGAAAGCCCAAGAAATTTCCTGTAGCGCATAAGCGCCTGCAACATATCGTCGGCAACTGGAACCTTTGCTTTTTTACCTCCCTTGCCGACGACATGCCACCACCATCTGCCGCGTTCTTCACGAAAACTGTTCATGCGGTGGGATTCCAGTTCCCCCGCTCTTGGAGCCAGCATGTAAAGGACTGCGCCAATGAAACGGGCCCGCTCATATTGGGCGCATTCTTGATCGTTGGAACGGGGCATGTTTTCGATGGCTTGGGTGACTGCTGCCCACATTTCTGTGTCAAGGAAGCGCTCAACCTTTTCAGCCTCCTCGGTCGACGAAACTGCCAATGGTAAGCCAGAAGCCTCGATAGCCATTTTCCGCCGACGTTGCCGAATCAATCCCAGCGGATTGCCGGCAAGATAACCAGCATCGGTCAGGTACCTCATCAGGGAGCTAATCGCAGCCATAGCTGTCAGGACAGCACTTTCACTTAAGGGGCCTACGAATGGGCGCCACGCATCCGACCTCCGATCAATCTTAGGCGCACACCAAATCCGTGACGGTTGAGGATCAGCCAGGAAGTTCAGATACCCCTCGAAGTCTTGTCGGTTCAAACTTGAGAACGGTTTCCCGCATTCGACCAGGGCCCATAATATGAGGCGCTCTGTTTCCCGTTGATAGATTCGTAACGTGCCGGGTGACCGATCGTACTCACTCAGGAAACATCGAATTGCCTCGACATCCGTGTCAGCTTGAATCTGCAAGCTGCTCTTGTTGGCGCGATTTTCACCATCGCGGCCATCGAGATTAATGGGAACTTGAATTGAATCCAGAGGCCGGATCGGTACAACGGTGTCGGCCTTGGAAGGTTCCGAGGATTGAATGGGGGGGTGTTTGGGCTTTTCCATAGTTCAATTTTAGCCCATTACACAACTTCTGAAAATTCCGATTTTCAGAAGTGGTGAAATACATATAACCTAATGCCCTACTCAATTGGCCTATTATTGGCTATCGCTAAAACGCTCAACCCGAGACTCAGCTATCAAGGAGTTCGAACCAGGAGTAATTTCGAGAAAAAGTGTCGGCTGAAAGTTCATTTCCTGCAACAAATAGTCGCGAACGACAGGTTTGGAGCAAAGCGGTCTTTACAAATTATGAAAAATGAATAATGCCAGTTGCGTCATTAAATGACGCGTTCAAGGATTATTCTTGACCTTCTAATAAAGATTTTGAATCCTCCATGCTTATAAATACTTTCAGATCATCAAATTCGGACTTTCAGCTTAACTGCATAAATCTCAGTCCACAGATTGCTTTCACCAAAGCATTGGAAATCATGCAGACTGCCGAAACGAGCGCAGTTGATAATACGGAAATTAGAGAATTACTCAAAATTGCTGGGTTTCGACAGAAAGGCCGGAATCGGATACTTCATCTATCGTACGAAGAAACTGAAACCATTGCTGCTCATTTACCTAAAAACATGAATTTCTGGTTGGCTTATGTCAATGAAATTCAGCTTCTATTAAGTCAAATGGATCTTTATAGAAGAATGGATTCGAGCATGGGGCGCCCATTTGTAACTGCAAGTTTGGCATTTGCAATCGGTAAATTGTATTGCTTAAGACATCTTGAAAGAAATAATTATGAACGTGTTCTGACACAGGATTTAAGAATTTTTCTCATTGATCATTTTCGGCATGAATGGTTCATAGAACTAAATGAGAACAAGCAAACTTCAAATGAATTTGTATCAGATGATTGTGTGACTATTCAATCCTGTATTCGTTTACTGGAGCTGTATCGTGACGAATTAATATCTCCTCCTCGTCTGAAACCTGCGAAAACTAATAATGAATTCGTGCTTCATGAACTTCAAATTGACGAATGTCATTTGAAGGATGATGACAGAGAGTCTCAACTAGAAGAGACTCAGGAATTTACTGATGAAATCTATTATGACGAATTACCTCGATTGGATGTAGTGCTAGACTGGTTTATAGCTACTAAACCAGTTTTAGATCAGAACCAACTCAAACGAGGTTGGTTACATATCCAAAGATTAAGCGAAAAATGGCATAAACAGTGTGCCCGGCATGACAATTACAGATTGCTAATCAATAAATACCCTAGTTGGAATTGTGCTGTTGCAGACAATCAGGATGCATGGTTGGCAAAAATATCGTCAAGAAGCCCCTTCAAGATTATTCCTTTAACAACGCCACAGCAATTGTGGGAAGAATCTCAATTGATGAACCACTGCGCTATTACTTACTTAGGGAGTTGTATTAGCGGGACTACTCGAATCTTTTCACTTTGTGATGCTAATAATGGAGAAAGAGTATGTACTGTTGAACTTTCACTTCATTGTGGTCAATGGAAATTGGTTCAATTAAAGGGGAAACATAACAAGGAATTAATGTACCGCTCTAAATTAATGGCTGATCCATTAGCAAGAGCCCTGGATATTCTTGTAACGTGGCACAACGATTGCGAATTCCGGTTCAACAAAGATGAGCTTAAAATATGTTGCTCGTTTTTGTAGGGAATATTTATTCCCAACCAAAGTTCCATAGGCACGACTATTTCAATAGGTTTCATCCGTCATAATTCTGTAAGCGGTCCATGAACTCCAGTGTACGTCATCGAAGCTGATGCACGAATCTGCGCGCAACCGATTTTTGTTGTGATTACGCTTTGTGCTTCAGTTCCGGCATGGGAACGAAGGCAATACAGTTGACGAAGTTTGCGGCGGCCAGCAAGATGTATTTATCCGTTTGCTCAGGAATGATGCGTTTTAGCCAGTCTGCCGTTTCTCCGGTAACGAAGGCGAGCAAATATTGCTCGGGGTGGTTTTCATTATATTGCTTCATTGCGAGATCGCTAAGTGATGGGCTTAGGTCTTCGCCGAATTTGACGGTAGCAACGTAACGGGCCAGTTGCTTGTCCTGTTCGTCTTCGGTGATCAGAGGCCAATCCAAGCCGGATTCTTTCATGGCCTGGAAGCAAATCAGCAAGATGTCGAGCAGGAACTCCATTTTTTCGAACGAAACCCCCATCTGCTTCTGGACAAGAAATGAGCCGAGCATGTTCGGTTGCTCACGGAAGATCTCGTCCACAACCTGTTCTTTCTGGCCCATGCTCATCGCACGTATTTTTTTAATTGCCCGAGTAAGCGATTGGAATGATATCCGGCTCATAAAGCCTCGCCCATCGCCCCGGCGGAAATAGCAATGGGCTGAATGTCATCCTCCGCAACTTTCAAATTCCACGGCAACAGTGCCTCAACATCTTCCACGGTCTTCGCCGCAGGCAAGTCCCGCAGAACACGGCGCAGCCATGTGTAGGGTTCCAAGCCATTCGCTTTGGCCGTTTCCACAAGCGAATAGATAACGGCGCTGGCGTTGGCACCGGCCGGAGTATCACTGAACAGCCATGCACGGCGACCGACAACGAATGGGCGGATCGCATTCTCACATCGATTGTTGTCGATCGGCAGATCGCCGCGTTCGGTGTAACGCGTCAGCATGCTCCAGTAATCGCGCATGTATGACAACGCTGTGCCGAGCGCGCTTTTCGGCGCGACGGCGGGCAGCGTTCTCTCCAGCCATACATGAAGTTCAGCCAGTACCGGTACGCTGAGTTGCTGGCGCGCCAGCAGGCGCGCTGCGTCCGTTGCATCCTTGTGGTCGCGCTCGATGCGGTACAGCCTCCCTATCATCGCGACCGCCTCGTCGGCACGGCCGCGTTTACCCTTCGGCTGCACTTTGACAGCATCCACGAAACGCCTTCTTACGTGCGCCCAGCAAGCGAGACGCTCGATGCCATCGGCTTCGGCAATCTTGTTGTATCCATCGTACCCATCGGTCATCAGATAGCCTTGATAGTCCTGCAATAGGCGCACGGGAACCTCCCCGCTGCGACTGGGATCATAATCGAATATTACGACCGGCTTGTCTGGTGGCCCACCGGTTTGTACCCACATATAGGAATTGGAGGTCGGCTTCTTGCCCTTCTCCTTGAGCACCTGCACTACGGTTTCATCGATATGGAGGACGGAACCTTCAAATAAGATGTCCCTCATCAGGTTGTGCAGTGGCTGTAATGTGTGACCCGATCCGATTGACCAGCGTGCCAACGTCTGGTCCGGCACCGGCACGCCGTGACGATCCAGCACTTTGCCAAATCGGGTCAGTGGCACACCATCGACAAACTTCACTGTCAGCATCATGGCAAGGAAGTCGGGACTGGCATTGCTCTTCGGTAGCGGCTGAGGTGGCAATGGTGCGGTGACCGGAGCGTGAATGCCGCTGGGGCAACCATAGCGCATGCGAATGTGGCGCAGCACGCGCACCTGCATCGGCACAATGTCGAGTTGTTCGCTAATGTCCTGCCCGATCACCACCATTGGCGTGCCGCATGGACAGGTGCGTTCCGCTTCGGGTACATCGTGCACGATCTCGACGCGCTTTAATTCTGCCGGCAAAGGACCACGCTTGCCGCGCGCAGGCTTGTCTTTGCCTTCGGGCCGTGTCGATTCTGGGGGGAGCGGCACGATATTCTGTACCTCAGTCGTCGCTTCGGCTAATACCTCGGCCTCATCGAACAACCGGCTTTGGCCGGACATTTGCTCGGAACTCGATCCAAACATGCGGTGGCGCGCCAGGGTGAATTGTTCGAACAGGTAGCTGATGTAGTTGAGAGCCTTCAAGTTCGACTCGTCATGCACCTGAACGATCGAATGTAGCAGCGCCGTTAGCCCGGCTACATCAGTCGGCAAAACCTCCGGTAAAGTGATCTCAGGAAGCGTGAATCCAGAGGGTAAAATAGACGGCTTGTCGGCGGTTTCAAGCATGCCGTATTTTACCAAATCCCCCTATGAAACAGAAGCATAATTCAATGTTTTGTGGGGTTTATTTCGCCATAAATCGAAGCCTTCCAGCAGCCATTCCAATTCTTGCAAGGTGACGGTCTGGCTGGTTGATTCGCCCTCGCGCGGCCAAGCGAATTTCTCCGATTCCAGACGCTTTAACCACAGGCAAAATCCATTGCGATGCCAATACAGAACTTTGATCCTGTTGCGATGGCGATTGATAAAAACATAGAGTGCACTGCCAAATGGGTCCAGCCCAAGTTCCTGTTCAACCAGCACGCTCAAACCCTGGATCGCTTTTCTAAAGTCGATCGGTTCCCGGCACAGGTACACTTGCTCGATGCGGCAACCCGGATGCATCAGAGAGATCCTTGCGCGGATTTAACCAGGGCCGCCAGCCACGTCGGCGCAGGAAGTGCCGACATCTCCAGGCGCATGCCTCCAAGTACTAAGGTGCAACTGCTTGAACGATGTGGAGCCGGCTCTTCAACGCGCAGCGAAACGAACGTCTTCGGTTGGCCCGCCAGCACTGTATTTGCGTGCGACTCTTTCAATTTCCGCTGCCAGTAGTACAAGCGTTTCACAGAAATCCCGTGCCGCTTCGCATACTCAGTCTTTGACGTGGCTTCCCGCCTGATTGCTTCCAGGTGTGCAGCCCAAAATGCCGAATTATTTCTAGTCCTTGCCATCTTCGCTCCATCTCAAATGTGATGGCAACAGGATGCAGGACTCAGCACGTTTCCGCTAGACTGGGGTTAGTGGAGCCCTTACGATCAAGCATTAAAACCTGGGGCATTATTAATCAGATCCGGCCTTATAACCTTTTCTTCAAAAATGGAAGATATGACAGATAAAATGTGCCTACTGCCTGGGTTGGCTGATAATTTATTCAGCCAGCATGAAATACCTTATGCATTATTTCAAGACAATTTCACACAATCTATTCCTTCAAAATTGAACGCTCAGGATTATCCACATCTAAAAGAAGATATCTCACTATTAAAGAGTTACCTGATTGATGCACTGGAAAATAAACGTCACGGGGTGAACGTACTTATATATGGTACGCCGGGCAGTGGTAAAACAGAGTTTGTCAAAATGTTAGCAGAAGAGATTGGGCACCCGCTTTTTGAAATTGCTTCCGAAAATGTTGCGGGTGAACCCATACGACGTGCCAATCGATTTCGTTCATTCCGCCTTTCCCAACACATACTGGGCAAAACAGAATTAAAACCCATTATTCTGTTTGATGAAGTAGAAGATGTATTTAGAATTGGAGAGGACGAGGAAGATTCAAAGAAGGGAAATTCAAGCGGAATGAAAGGCTGGATTAACAAATTGCTCGAAGGCAATCAAATTCCTTCTTTCTGGCTGTCCAACAATCTGCGCTGTTTGGATAAAGCCTTCGTCCGTCGCTTTGACTATGTGATCGAACTCAATGCTCCGCCACGCAGTGTGCGCAGCAAGATACTGGATCAATATTTGGGCAGCATTGAAGTCAGTTCCACATGGAAGGCCAACATGGCAGAACATGAATACCTTAATCCAGCTGTCGTAGAGCGAGCTGCTAAAGTGATTGAAATTGCAAAACAGAAGCAGCCTGGGCTACTTGCCGAAAAGGCTCTGGACAGACTACTAGGGAACACACTGGAAGCAATGGGATTGCCACGGTCCCCCAGAAATAATGCTCTGTCCGCTACAAAATATCGTTTGGATATTCTGAATACTGATTGCAACATCGCCGACGTGTGCGATGGGTTGCACCGGCACGGCGAAGGGCGTCTTTGCCTCTATGGACCACCCGGAACGGGTAAGACTGCCTTCGGCAAGTATCTGGCTGAGGCGCTGGATCGGCCGCTCATGTTGCGCCGTGCTTCTGATATTCTGAGTCCATATGTGGGTGTTGCCGAACAAAATATGGCAAGCATGTTCCGTGAGGCAATTGAGGAAAATGCGGTATTTTTACTGGATGAGGCCGACAGTTTCTTGCGTGACCGAAAGGGTGCCACGCGCAGCTGGGAGGTCAGCGAAGTAAACGAAATGCTAACGCAGATGGAAAATTTCAACGGGATATTCATTGCTTCCACTAATCTCATGGACTCCCTCGATGCAGGAGCACTGCGTAGGTTTGACATGAAGATGAAATTTGATTACCTCAAGCCTGAACAGGCATGGCAACTATTTCTGGATACCTCGTATAAATTTCAACTTGAAGTTTCAGAATTAGAAAAGTCAAAATTGGCAAAATTGCCCTTGCTTACACCTGGGGACTTTGCAAATGTAGTAAGGCAGTCACGGCTACGTAAAATTCAATCTACACAGGATTTAATCGACAGATTGGTAGCTGAGTGCCGGGTTAAACCCGAAGGTGCCAGACAGGGTATCGGGTTTTGAACCGAGAAGACGAGGCAATATGATGACGCGAAACTTCACTCGACCAGGAATATCAGATTTTGAGTTAAAAGAATTGCAAGGCAAGCGCCAAATTCTTATTAATCCAGACTGGGATGACATCGAAAAATCACTGAATCTAGTTCAAAAAAGGACGCGTAAAAGCCAAATTGAAATAAGTGATGCTAAAGAAGCATGGAATTTATTCCACGACGAAGGTATTGAGCCAACCCCGTTAGGGATTGCTCATTGCCCCTCAAGTTATGGCTATGACAAAGAGGGTACATTACTTCAGATCGTAGATATAGCACCCGAGTTAGTAGGGGTGGTTATCGGTCACGAAAAGACCCCTCCTGGAATGAACACGATCATTCCAGTCAATGCACAAAGAAATAATCCACGGCAATGGGCCAATGAAGTCATCACCACCTTCTGGACACATCTGACAGATGAAGAAATTCAATCTATCCATGAAAAGGCGTTTCTTTGGGCGATGGAACCAGGAAGCCTTGCTCAATGGAATGAACAGCGTCGTATTCAGATCAAGAGACGGCGCCGGTTGCAATTGCAGCAACTCATTAAAGGAACGAAGCCAAAATACATTTCTGAATTTAGCCTCGCAATTCAAAACATTTCTCGTGATCTTAAATCTGCCAGAATTGAACAAATTAGTTGGAGGGAATTTCAGACAAAATGGATGAGCATTGCTCGCCGGTACCAGAGAGAATTTTTGGGTATGATCGTCAAAGGCCATATTAATAGAAATAGTCTTGAAAACTATGTTGAAAATCAACAGAGGTATGCCCTCAGCCTTGATTTCTGGAGTGGACAGCAAAAAATCTTTCCAGTTAAGCAAGTCGTTTTTAGAATCGAATCATCAAAAATAATCGAACGAATAAAAATGAAAGGCCCCAACTATAAATATTTGCTTGGATTGGTGGAAATGAACGAATTGGGTCCTCATCCGACTACGGCCAAGACTATTGGCTGGCTTAGGGTACATATAGATGACAACAGAAAGCTTTGTTTTATCGATGAAGTGCAGTCGGATTTAATGGAGGATCTCTATAAATTAAAGAGTAGCGAATCTGAAGAAGGAAATTTTGCTAAAGAAATCCTCAAGGAAATTGATGACTGGCATCTTCATGGATTTGCAACCGTGCAGCACTGGAGCCATTCAATAGGGTATAAAACGGGCATGCACAGTCTTCAGTCAGCATTAAATCGTGAGCAAAAAGGGATGACACCCAGCGATCGCAAGTGGCAGATGTACTATCAAACCTTAATCAAGCATTTCAAGTTGGTTGAAATTCTATATAAGGAATACCGGGGAAATATTTTTATCGAGCCAAGTTTTGGGTAATCTGATTACACTATTAAATTCGTACCGAATTTTGCGGATCTTCCAATCGTATGCTTAGGTTACATTATGCCCACCTACAAACTAAAGCTATTTGAATATAAGAAAATTAGGGACACTTGGGAACTTGAATTTGATGTAACCGATCAAGCCAAGTGGGATGCATTGCGAAAAACAGCTGAAAGCTTTGGCGATGTTGCGTATGAAATTCCAGAAGAAGCGCCAAGTGACCCCAGCGAATGGTTTGAATTGATTCAATGGGTATTCGCTGGGAAAGAACCACTCAAACTCGTAAAAAAGGCCGAGGAATTACCATTGCATGATTGCGAGATAGAAATTTCAACGGGCTATCAGCTAGTAAATAGCAAAGGTAAAGTCTTGGCTGATGAAACTCACGATGATGATTTTTGAAAATTGAATCTCTGACAATTTTACAATACGCATGTGCAGATTTACTATATAGACAAACGGTTACCCCATAAATCCGATTTTCCCGGTCGTTCCACCCTTGGCTCTACATTCCTGCAACAATTGCCGATAAAATTCTGCCGCAGAGACGGGCACATCCAATATGGATAACTGGCGAGCAGCAACGGCAAAATCTCCCGGGGTCAATTTGACAAGATTACGAACCTGCTTTCCCAAATCGGTAGTATCAGCCAAATATCCGCCTAATCTCACATATTCTTGCACAAACATATCCCAGCACTGATCTGCTTTGAGGTAATCGAATTTCACCTTGAAAGCGAAACGACGCAAGCTGGCCTGATCGAGTTTCTCCATCAGATTCGTGGTGCAGATAAATATTCCATTAAAGGCTTCCATCTGGGTAAGCAGTTCATTGACTTGTGTCACCTCCCAACTGTGTCGTGCATCTCTGCGATCTGCAAGAAAGCTATCGGCTTCATCCAGTACCAGCACCGCTTCTTGTTGCCGTGCTTCGGCGAACATTTCAGCTATATTCTGTTCCGATCCTCCCACCCACATGCTGAGGATGTCCGATGCGCGTTTTACGACACAAGGCATGGCCAATTCATCTGCAATGTGACGTGCCAGTTCACTTTTGCCTGTTCCTGCCGGCCCATAAAAACAAAAGGTTCCATGGCGTTTTTTCTTCAATCCGTCGATTACCCCCTGCATTGCCATTCCAGTATTGGCAAAACGAAGGTCGTAGCCTGTATGCAAGCTATTTCGGGTTGGCATGTGCTTTTGTCCAAGCAGGCTCGCACTGCGATCCAACGCCTGTTCTACCAAAATCCGTGCAATCTCGTCGTCCTTCCCACTGCTGATGCGCGCCACCTTTGCTGCCCGCTCATATTGAGCGGGTGTCATTTGCTCATTAGAGGCAATTTTTTCAAGCCAGGCTTCAGACGGCTTGAATTGGTCAAGATGATAACGCGCTATTTCCATCCTTACCTTTTGCGGTGGTACCGGAAATCTGATGGAATAATCGAAGCGGCGCAAATAGGCATGGTCAATATTGGCGTTATTGGTGAGCCATATTGCAGGAGTAGCATTACGTTCGAGTGTTCTGTTAATCCACGCCTTGCTAGAACCGACTCCACCTTTCTCGGCCTGCTCACGAAACAAGGCACGCCAATTGCCTTTACTAGGAAATACATCCTCAATTTCGTCAAACATGAGCAGCGCATTCTCTTTCTTCTCCAGAACTTTCTGGCACAAGTTGTAAGCTTGCAACCTTTTAGCACCGGTAATGGGATCACCATCCTCATTCGCATAAGCAATCTCGTACAAATCTGCCCCAAGATCGCTTGACAATGCTTTCACAAATTCTGTTTTGCCAGTTCCCGGAATACCATACAGCAGGATATTAGTCCCCTGTGTCCTTGTTTGCAGTGCGTTTTCAAGATACATTTTGAGAGTATGAGCATCCTGTGCCAAATGAGGAAAATTCTGCATTTTCAGACTTGGGGAACTAGTTCTGCTTAAAAAACGGCTAATTAATGCTTCTTCAGTATCGTGATGTTGAGTCAGCAAATTGTCCAATCCTGTCAATAATTCCAACTTATCCTCAAGATCGCCACAGTGCTCACTAATACTGATAATTCCTGAAGCTCTTAACGCTGATTCTTGGCGCAGCCCTGCAATAACCTCTTCTTCGTTTTGTCCTGTCAAACGTGCAATGATGACGCCAATTTCATGCAAAGATACTTTCTGGTTTGCAATGTTAATTGCTCTGTTAAAATCATGAAAAATCTTTAGTATGGAGACGAAACAAAGAATTGCTTTCTCAGCTTGATTTAATCCAAGCACTCGCCCAATCAAACTGATATTTTTGAACAGGGAAAGATCATCTCGCACAACTGCTTTGCGATAATTGGCAAGATGCGACTTCAAAATACTTACAAATGTAGCCTCAGTATTCTTTTCAGGTTTACCATTTATAACCATCTTGGAATTGTCATCAAGCTTACGAGAATCGACTTCTACAGTTATTCCAGTAATTTGCGCGAATGCAGGATCCTCACAGAGCCAGTGATGCCGGTTATTAGTTGTTTTGTACCAGCCAAGTGAAAGTGTAAGTTCGAGTAACCATATAGCCAACAATGGCCGGTACCCTTCTGCTGCCGCAACGATAAGTTGGCTCTTGTTATTAGAACTAGAAACAAGAAAATCTGGAAGGGATTTCATCATGAATGAAATTGGCTAGTTGTTTGAGGTTGTAGCTTAACTGACAGATACGTCATCCCACGTCGCATTCACTGCATTTTATTTTATCTCTCGTGTGAAGAACACATAATACTGAGCTACGCGATTTTGAATGTCGCAATCTACTGATATTCTATTTTCAAGAATCACCGCAAATGACAAAATCCATTGGAGGTGGCTAAGAAGTAGGATGACTGAGATGTGCCATTTCTGGAAAATATTGGATAGATTCAGAGATGTTTGAGCAGGTTTGCGTCATCAATTGACGCATTCATATGCCATTATTTCATGTAACAAACCAGAGTCGGAGACGGCATATATTAAAGTAGGATGGTTACGTTATGTCTGAATTAAAAGCTGACCTGAAAGTAATGGTAGTGGAAGACAGCAAGGTAACAATGAAGGCGCTGTGTAACTACATTAAGCGTATGGGCGTGAGCAATCCGCTGTCGGCCGTGAGCGGTCAGAATGCCATAGACCTTTATCGCAAACAGCGCCCAGAGATCGTATTGCTGGATGCAATCCTGCCTGATATAGACGGGTTCGATGTCGCCAAAAAGATTCGCAGTCTGGAAAAAGGAGATGAATAGACAGCCATCATTTTCCTGACCAGTATGGATAAAGATGAAGATGTGGAACGAGGCATTGACGCAGGTGGTGACGATTACCTTTTAAAGCCGATCAGCCAGGTGGTGTTAAAAGCCAAAATGACTGCCATGTGCAGACTGGTGAAAATGCATCGTGCTCTTGTCAAACGAATTATTGATAGCTCGAACACAAACTTCACTGTCAAATAAAAGGAGCCACAAGTAATGATGGACGTAAAGCTTAAATATAGTGGTGCTCTGGAAGCAATGCGTTTTGGAAAGCTTGATAATACGTCACAGGATGTCGCAATCAGGGTGTAGTATTCTTTAAATAACCAATGGCATCAGCTTATTTTGATTTTTATACTTCTGAATTGAAAAAATGGACATCTGCAATATTAACCCTGAACTGGAAATTGCCATGCTAGATAAGCAAGTGATGCAAGACTTTGATAAAGAACTTGCCAAGGTCAAGGCAGAGATTAAGAAATGTGCTCACATTCGCGATAGCTGGGGTGGCGCAGGCGTCATTGTGACTGCAAACAAGCTAAGAAAGGGAAATAAAGGGGATTTGGTGCTTATCACTCCGCACGCCACCGCCGTTGGTTGGTACTTCAATCGAACAAAGTCATTTGTGCATGGTATTAATCATTTAACAAAGCAGCGTTTCTATCGTGACCTTGCCAAGGCCGTAGAGAATTTGCCGGAAGGGGCTGACGAAAATCAGGTATTCGAAGAATTGTTTGCAATAACACGGGAAATCCAAATGATCGTCATGGGGCTAATAGAAGATAAGGAGAATAATCACCCAGTAAGCCCCAAAGCCAAGTCCAGCAAAACTAAAGGGGAATAAAATCGTGCAAATTGAACGACATCATATTTTGCTCCAGATACTGAAAGAACAGCGGTATCCAAAGACGACGAAACAACTTTGGGACCTTGTTAACAAGAATCGCAATGTTTCGAAACAAATATCTGAACGTAGTGTCCAGAGAGATTTGGCACTCCTATATTCCCTTTATCAGCAAGAAATTGTACAGACTACCGAAGGGCGAACCAACTATTGGTCATGGGAACCCAATGCAAAAACATTGGCTTCGGAAGACTCAAATGAGGAAGCATTATCTGACCACGCCGTTCGCCCGAAGACAATATTTTTCAGCTATGGGCATGATGACAACAAAGAACTTGTCACACTTTTCAAGAGAGATTTAGAAAAGCGCGGCCATCAGGTCTGGTTTGATGAGAAAGACATTGGAAATTGGGACGACTGGAAAGGCAAAATTACCAGAGGTATTGACACAAGTCAAATGGCCATTGCCTTTATGTCAAAACACTCTATCCGAGATCCCGGCGTTTGCCTCAATGAGATCGCCATTGCGATGAATCGTTTTGGTTCTGTATATCCGGTGCTTCTTGAAACCGGTATTGAGAAAGACATTCCAATTACCCTCCAACATTTACAATGGCCAGATCTGAGTAAATGGAAGGACATAAAAATTGGCAAGATAACCGGTATCGATTGGGATCGCTGGTATGAGGAAAAGCTTCTTAATCTCATTGAAAAAATAGAAAGTGATGCCACTCGGTTTGCCGACGAAACGCGTGTTCTGCGAGAGACACTTCGGCCATCCAGCTTTGAGTCAAAAATCGCGCAACATGTGCCGGGCTTTATTGGTCGCGCATGGATTTTCGACGCTTACAGCCATTGGGTCGATCACCAGCCGGAATCGCGCCTATTCTGGATCAAAGCCGGCCCAGGAGTCGGAAAATCGGCAATTGCCGCCAACCTTACACACAGTAAACGCAGCTCAGTTGCGGCAAGCTGGTTCTGCGATGCGAAGAGCAGTGTTTTCAAGAACCCCAATAATGCGATCAAATCCATAGCCTTTCAACTCGCGCTCCGCTGGGAAGACTACCGCGTAAAGTTGTTGCGTGAACTCCAGTTAAATGCCAATACCACTGATGAATACTGCTTTGAAATTCGGAAGGAACTTGAAAAGAAGAACACACAAGATTTATTTCATGCACTACTCGCCGAACCGATGGCTGGCCTCATCTGGCGCGAACACAAACTTGTCGTTGTTGTCGATGCTCTTGACGAGGCCACTGAGGAACAAGGGAACAACCTAATAACCGAACTAATCAGCAAGGAGTTAAGCAGCCTACCCGAATGGATAGGCTTTGTAGTGACCAGCAGGCCAGAAGCTGAAGTCGTCAATCGCCTGACTGGATTCAAGCCATTTGAAATAGATACTCAAGACCCCTGCAATCTTGCCGACTTGCGAACCTGGTACAAGGAATATATCGGCACGCGGGCTGAATTACAGCAGTTATCGAGCTTGGAACAACAGCGGATTGAAGACATGCTCATCGAGCGCAGCGGAGGCATGATTCTTTTCCTCAAGATTGTGGAGGAAGGATTTCAGGAGGGATCGCTCACTGTAGATGATCTCCAAGGGCTTGGATATGGCCTGCCCGGACTGAATCGTCGTTACTTCGATAGTTTCAAGCATCGATTTGGGAGTGATTACGAAAATTCCGTTAAGCCACTGCTCAGATTACTGCTCGCAGCGGGTGGCCCGCTACCTGAAGATTTGGCTTGCGAGGTATTGGGTTGGAACAGTGAACAATTTCTGGCTTGTCGGAATCGACTCGGCAGTTATATGGTTGAAACTTCGACAGGGTATGAATTATTTCACAAGACGCTTTCGGAATGGTTGAGCAACAAATCGAGCGGACAATTTCATCTTGATCGCTGGTTGGGTCGGCAATTGCTCGCGGATGTGCTCTTTGATGAACTGAAAAACAATGAAGATCAAGATGTGCACTGGCGCGAACCTATCATCTCGGAATGGCTTCCAGCCTGGCTAGCTAAAATATCGCAATATGAAAATCCATTTTTTCTTATTAGGCTATGCAAGACACTTGAATATTGCGTCACGGAACTCGATTTAGAACCACTTTACCGACGCGCGCTAGAAATTAGAGAAAAAACTTTAGGTCCTAATCATCCAGATACGGCAAATGCCCTTTGGAGTCTGGCGGAATATTTACACGGCGATGTGAATATCGTTGAAGCAGAGCAACTTTACCGCCGTGCGTTAGCGATCCAAGAAGAGTCCCTTGGAGAGGAACATCTTGATACCGCAAATACGCTAAACGGTCTTGCCCGGTTGCTCTTTAACAATGGAACCTATGTAGAAGCCGAGCAGCTTTACCGCAGGACATTCGCGATCAGGGAAAAGATATTTGGCCGTGATGATCCAAATATTGGAGGTAAACTTTACAGCTTCGCCCGTTTGCTTCATAAAATTGGCAACTATGCTGAATCAGAAAAATTTTACCGTCGTGCTGTGACAATCCTACAAGCTAAACATGGCAATAATAGCGGAATCATCGGTATTGTATTAAGAAAACTTGCTGATCTTCTGATTGAGAAGGGAGATGTCGAAGCGATGATGGAAGTACGTCGACAGCAAATACAAATACTTGAACAATTGCATGGTGTTGATCACTATAGAACTATCAATTGCATGCAAAACTTTGCTGTTGAGTTACGAAATGCTGGGAGATACGTAGAAGCCGAGTCCCTACAGCGCGAAGCTGAAAGGATAATAAACCATGCAAATTGAACGCCAATGGACTTTACTAAAAAGTCTTCCAGATCACCGTAACCCAAAGACGACTGAACAACTTTGGCATATCGTGAAAGCAGCCGGTCATGACGTATCAAAGCGAACAGTTGAACGAGATATGGAGCAACTTGTTTCCCTCTACTTCCCTATTGGGCAACGTACTGATGGTCGAACAAATTACTGGTATTGGGAACACGATGCCAAAATGTGGATTCCCGGAATCACAGATGACGAAGCTTTGACGCTTTATATGGCCGAACGCAATCTGCGTACACTTCTCCCTGAAGAGAGCATGCAACGGCTTGCCCCATATTTCACAGTTGCTCGGGAGCGTTTGGAGACCCAACCAAAATCGATACGGCCTTGGACTAAGAAATTCAGACTTATTTCGTCTGGTCTTTATCGAGAACAGCCTTCAATCCCTCCTGATGTCCTCCGAGTTGTGCGCGATGCTTTGCTTCGGGACAGTCAAATAACATTTTCCGTATGGGGATATGTCGGAGATCCTACAGTGTCCGTGCTCGTAAGCCCTCTTGCCATAATTCAGCATGATAATGCTTTATATTTAGTATTCAGCCGAGCTAAAACACATGTACCTGAGCATATTCGCCTGAGCGACATTGGAACGGCGGCAATTTCTCTATATAAATTCGACGGACCTGAAGACTTCAATCCCGATTTGTATATAAAATCCGGTGCGCTGACCGCAAGAAGTGATTTGCCAATACCCATAGGCGACTGGATTGAGTTTTCAGGGGTTTTTTCAAGTCATGTCGGTGAATTGGTCAACCGCACCCCTTTAAGTAAAAATCACTGGTGTTATCCTGAAGGTGATGAACACGTCCGGATAAAAGCCATTATTAGATTCACAAGCGAATTAATTGATTGGCTATTAAGCCTTGGCCCAGATGTTCAAGTCAGCCAACCTGCATCGCTCCGTCGATATATTGCTGACCGTGTTACTCAGGCAGCAGCTCTTTACGCCGGAGAGGATGTCAACGAGGTTCCGCAATATACCAAGCGCTGGTTTGACGAATGGAAGTCAATGCTGTTGAAATGCAATAAATGTGACTGGCATGGCAAGGTTGATAAATCAGTCGTTGAGCCAGTAGATACGTCATCCGCCACGTCTGGAGAGTTTCGCTGCCCAAAATGTTCTCACCTGTTATTAAATGTTGATTATTCTGCTTCACAAGAGGAAATGCTGGCGAACTGGAACACATTGAATGCCTCCGCCAAAAAAGTCATTCTTTCCAATCCAGAACGTTTAGAACGTATGAAAGAAGATAGGCTCAAATTTCCCTCTGAATTGCCTGACCTGCAATATAGTTTGAATTATTTGACATGGAAGCTAGACTGGGGGCGTGATGGAGAAGTGACCTATTCCATTTGGCAAGGCATACGCTTTATCTGGGTTCAACTAGCAGAATGGGGAGGGTACGCCGAGTTCGTGAGGATTGCAGACATCATACGTGAACGCTATGGATACAGAATAGTTGACATTAAACCTACCCCTGAAGCGTTAGGGTTTCTTGTAGGGGATGATCCAAAAGGAAAGCAAGAAATTGAGCATGCGCGACGAATGCTCAAAACCACGAAAGGAAGTACCAATAAATAAGGTTAATTATTGTCATACTGTGCATTGCAATTTTTTTATTTTGTAATTACGTGGAGTCATTCAATATGATGTCAAACCGTTACAGGCATACCTATTTGTTGTTGTTAAGCTTGGCAGCATTTAAAGTGTCAGCCTGTGAACTGACTGCTGCCCCTCTTGTAAAGTTTGGCAGTTGTCCTAGCGGGTATTCAACAAGCGGCGGCTATTGTGCACCTGGATCTGATGCGAAATTCGCGGTTGAGAAAAATGGAAGTTGCCCCAGTGGTTACTCTTCGAGTGGCTATTACTGCCTCGCGGGCAGCAATGCGAAGTACGCCATCCAAAAATCTGGCAATTGTCCAAGCGGATATTCTTCGAGCGGAGACTATTGTTTGAGCAACAAATAATGGGGATTGATAAACATGGAACTGATCGGTTGCAACACAGCTACAATACATCTTTCCCATTGTGGCGTTCCACTGCAAACTGTTGGTGCATGTTAGAAGGAAATATTGAGTTCTTGTTTCTATGAAGTCTCGATAGCCAGCAAGATTATCAGCTCCCATTCATTTCATTTAGGAGGATCAAATTGTGATTACCAATAACAACCGTGCAGTAGCTTCAACTTCAGGAATGAATCCCTCTGTTGCAGCAGAACAGCAGCGATTTATGTTGCGGGTATATAACTGGATGGCAGCTGGTCTTGCCGTTACAGGTGTTGTTGCTATGATGACTGCTAGCAGTACCTCGATGATGGGCATGATTTTTGGAAATCCGTTAATCCTCATCATTCTGATTATCGCCGAGCTTGGTCTGGTGTTCTGGTTAGCTGGTTTCATTAACCGAATGAGCGCACAAGTGGCGCAGATGGTTTTTCTTGGTTATTCAGTCCTAAATGGATTGACCCTCTCCTCAATATTCTTCATATACACATCTTCGTCTATTGCCAGTACATTTTTTATTACTGCCGGAACGTTTGGTGCAATGAGCTTCTACGGATACACGACTAAAAAAGATATCTCTTCTTGGGGTGGATTCTTATTCATGGGACTGATCGGCATAATCATTGCCATGATCGTTAATATCTTTCTGCAAAACTCAATGCTCAATTTTGTTATTTCATGTATTGGAGTGATCGTTTTTGTAGGACTGACTGCCCACGACACCCAGAAAATCAAGATGATGAACATTATCGGCAACGAAGGTACCGACGAAGACACCAAAGAAGCTATTACCGGGGCATTGATTCTCTACCTTGACTTCATCAATCTTTTTCTCATGTTGCTTCGCCTCTTTGGAAATCGCAGGTAAGGTTAGTTATGGTTACCACCTAAAATGGAATGGACGAAATCTTTTGCTCTATAGTGATATGCGTTGATCTAACTACCAACTTGGAAATCTGACAATTTTAAATTCTGACATTCAAACCATGACAATTTATAAATTTACAGCCAATTTGCATAATTCTAGTCTTACAAAATTGACCGAAACTCATTTTGAGAGAGAAGGAATACTTGAAACAAAAGAAATCCATTCGTCTCTTGAGGGAGACATTAATATACTTGTACGGGATACGGATGATAAATTATTCGTATTATCAAGAGAGTATAACGGTTGGTTTGATAGCCAACGAAGCATTGATTTTCTTTGTGTTGATCAAGAAGCCAATCTGGTGGTAATTGAGATTAAGAGAACTCAAGATGGTGGGCACATGGATCTTCAGGCACTGCGCTATGCGGCGATGGTATCACCAATGAAATTTATTGAAGCGGTTGAAGCTCTTTCTGAATACAAAAATATTGATCAAGTGGAAGCAGAAGGCATGTTACTTGGCTTCTTAAAGCGTGAACTCCCGGATGAAGATTCTTTTGGAAATACTGTAAGAATAATTCTCGCATCAGCGGATTTCAGTAAAGAAGTCACAACAACTGCCATGTGGCTGAATGATATGGGCATAGATGTTCGCTGTGTTCGCATGCTTCCATATAAATATAATGGAGAAATTCTTGTTGATATCCAGCAATTAGTCCCGGTTCCAGAAGCATCTGATTATCAGATACAAATCGGTCAAAAAAGGCGTGCTGAAAGAGCGGAAAAAAGCGAACGCTCTCGGTATTCAAATCTCTGCCCTACTCTTAACGAAAATCAAATTCATGAGAAGTTGGATTTAATTTTTAACCGAGAATCGAAACTCGTTAAACCTCTTCTGGTATTTATTCAGCACCTGCTTAAGGCTAATTCACCATGCAGTCGTGATGAAATTAAAAAAGTGCTTGTTGAAGCTGGGGAGTCCAATGATGTGGGCAGGGCTGGGAATCTGCTCAGTAACATTTCGTCAGCTCTCACAAATCCCTCATATGACGTGCTTAGAGCTATTATTACTTGGAAAGATCTTGGCCTTCCCCAATCAGGGACTCCTAAGGATGACTATCAAATTCGCCCTGAATTTGAATATAGAGAATTGATTCAGAAGATTATTGATAAGCATTTGGCTGCGCATCAGGGATAATCCAATTGAGATAGACCAATTGAGATAGAAACGAACTGTCCACTAAACCCAAAGGAAATATCATGTCTTACTCTGGCTTCATCGCCCAAAAATCCCGCGAAATTCGTGTCTTTCTCTCATCCACTTTTCGTGACATGGACGAAGAGCGGACATTTCTGGTCAAGCAGGTATTCCCCAAGATTCGTGCAGCCTGTCTGGAACGTCAGGTTGGCTTCAGCGAGATCGACCTGCGCTGGGGTGTATCTGAAGAAGAAGCCAAGAACGGGGCAACGGTCGAGATATGTCTCAAGGAGATCAATCGATGCCGGGACTTCCCTCCGTTCTTTATTGGTTTTCTGGGTGAGCGTTATGGCTGGGTTCCAAAGCATGATGAACTGGCTGCCTACTGGGAGAGACATAGCGAGTCCGAATTTGGGCCAGCCATTCGTGAGGCCATCGAACGTGGCATCAGCGTCACTGAACTTGAAATGGAACTGGCCGTGTTGGAGGAAGGAGCTGCGGAGAAAATTGCCGATCATGCGCTGTTCTGCCTGCGCGATTCCGGCTTGACCAATACCCTTTATGCCAAAACCAAGGCCGCCAATTCAAAAACTCGCGAAGCCGATTTCTACGATGCCGGACAAGGCAAGCTTGACACACTGAAGAGCAAGATTCGCCAAAGCGGTTTTCTGGGATTGGATAATTACACCAGCGTTGAGCAATTCGGCGCAGCCATTGAAACCTATCTCCTGGCCCAACTCGACCATTACTTCCCCGCAGATAAAGTACCCACGGCATTACAGCGAAGCAATGCCGCACATGCCGGTTTCCGTTTTCATCGCCTGCAAAACTTTCTGCCGCGTACCGATGTGCGTGATCAGATGATCCAGGCCATCAAGCAACGAATCGCCGCGCCATCCCTCGGTCCCATTCTTGTCACAGGACCCTCAGGGCAAGGCAAAAGTGCCTTGATGGCAGACTTAGCACGGCACTATCAGACCCAACTTACCAAAGAGTGGTGCGTGATCGACCACTACATCGGCGCTGACAACGCCAACCACCTCGAAGGCTGGGTTGATCGCATTTTGCAATCCCTGCACCCGGACATTCACGACATTGCGGGTGACATACCCGCATCTCCGAAAGACAAAGTCGAAGCTCTCTCCACGTGGATATCCATGGCGGCACGGCGCAACAACTGCCGTTATCTCTTCATCCTCGATGCCCTCGACCAACTCAGTGACGGCGGCAAAAACCTTGACATCCTGTCCCCGCAGACATTGGGGCCTGATGGCATCCTGATAGCCAGTGCCGCTGACGACAACCCAGCGCGAACCGCAACTGCCAACTGGCAAACATTCATTAAAGTACCGCCACTGACCAACAAGCTGCGAACCCAACTCGTTACTGACACCTTGGCGCGTTACCGCAAACACCTGCCCAAAGACCTGGCCAAAAAACTGGCGAGTGACCCACAAAGCGGCAGTCCGCTATTCCTTGGTTTGGCCTTGGAAGAACTCCGTGTCGATGCGCGTCATGAAACCCTTGCTCATATCACCGCTGACATCCTCAAACAGCCCGATGCAGAACAACTGTTTTTGAATCGATTCCTGCTGGATGCCGATAATGGCAGACCGGAGTTGCCCGAACTGGCTGCGTGCTTCATGGCGTTACTCGGAGCTTCCAAGGCAGGACTCTCTGAGAACGAGCTCGCCGATCTGCTGGCACAGGCTGACGATCCTATAGCCGAAGATACTGGTAAGCCCCGACTGCCGCAGATACACCTTTCAAGATTGCTGACCAACCTTGCGCCGTTCCTGCTTAACAAGCAAGGAAGGCGTGCGCCGATGCATCGAATTCTTGGCAAGGTGGCGCTGGGATATTACGGCACGGTATCAGTGCGCAAGCATCTGTATACCTACTTTGCATCAGGGTATGGTAAAGATGGAGGAACATTTGAGGCTAGAGACGCAGCAGAGGCGTTGTTTCAGATCACCGAATTAGTCAATACTGAACATAAGGGGCAGGGCGCGACAAGAAAGCAACTCATCCATGATTTAGGAGTTCTACACATCCCTGTAAATCTTCACAACACCGATGAAGAAGCGGTCAAGGATGCACTCAACACCATAGTTGATTCGGACAAAGATAAACACACTCTGTCCACCCTATGGCAAAAGCAACTAGATATCTATGATGCTGATGCGCTTAGAGATGTGAGTGATCCAATCAATGACTTTGCAGGCTGGATGCGGGACTTAGCTTTTGATCGATACCGATTGCCACGCAGGTTGTTTGATTCATTACTCATGAGGCAGGAATTACTTTTTAACAAAGATGCAATGGAGATTGGTCGCACACTCAATCTACTCGGATTGATATGTGGTGATATGGCCGACTACAAGCCCATCAGAAGACTCTATGAGAGGGCTCTGGCGATACGAGAAAAATCACTCGGCCCTGACCATCCAGAAGTGGCGACAAGCATCAACAATCTTGCTGCTTATCTTTTTGACACCGGCAAACCTGAAGATAGTGCTATTGCACGCCCCCTGTTTGAGCGCGCATTGGCGATAAGAGAAAAATCACTCGTACCTGATCATCCGGATGTTGCATCTAGCCTCAACAATCTTGCACATTATCTAAGTAGCACCGGTGCCCCAGAAGATCTCGCAGCTGCACTTCCCCTGTTTGAGCGCGCACTGGCGATACGAGAAAAATCACTCGGCCCTGACCATCCAGAAGTGGCGACGAGCCTCAACAATATGGCAGGATATCTTAAGCGTACCGGCAACCCAATAAATATTGCTGCCGCACGCTCCCTCTATGAACGAGCGCTAACGATTTGTGAAAAATTCTTAGGCCATGATCATCCGGATGTTGCGATATGCCTTAACAATTTGGCGGCGTATCTTGAGGATACCCACACCTTAGAAGATAAAGCTGCCGCCCGAGCATTATATGAACGTTCGATCTCTATATATGAAAAATCACTTGGTCCAGATCATCCAGATGTAGCATTGAGTCTCAACAATTTTGCGCATTATCTCAGTAACACTGGTGCCCCAGAAGATATTGCAGCCGTACTTCCCCTGTTTGAACGGGCACTGGCGATACGAGAAAAGTCACTCGGCGTTGAACACCCAGATGTGGCGACGAGCCTCAACAATTTGGCTTTTTATTTTAATAATTCAGCCAACTCTGAAGTTCGAGGTAGAGCACGCCCTCTGTTTGAACGTGCCATAGCGATTTATGAAAAATCTCTCGGCAAAGAGCATCCAGACGTAGCATTGAGCCTCAATAATCTTGGGCTTTATCTTCATAACACTGGTAATCCCGATGACAGCTCTATTGCACGCCCCATGTTTGAGCGCGCACTAGCGATACGAGAAAAATCTCTCGGTCCAAATCATCCTGATGTTGCGATAAGCCTTAACAATCTTTTGTTGCATCTTCAGAGTAAAGGAAATCAACAAGATTTGCTTGATGCCATTCCCGTTAGTCACAAGCTGTATTCACTGGTTGAATTGCGAGATGGGGTAGATTCAGACGAAACATTGCATCAACTCCAAGTCCTAGCAAATATATTAAGAATTGCTGGCAAACTGGATGAGGCTGAACCCCTGCAGCGTGAAGCAGCTAAAAGATTTGCTCGCTTGCACGGTGATGATAGCATCCAAGCTGCTACAGGCTATATTGCGTTAGGAGCATTACTGGAGCTAAAGAGCAATTTTGATGAAGCAAAACAAAATTTCTGCAAGGCGCTAGAAATACGTGAACAGGAACTCGGCAAAGATGCTGTGCAGACAAAGTTGGTAAGGAGGAGGCTGGAAGAGTTTAATGAAAAATAAAGTAGTACAGATATCGAATAAAATGATGGTAATTTACATGCAACTCACCTGTCCAACTTCTCAACCACTATGGAGGTATCGCAATGAAAAAAGCTGATCTATACAAAACACCTAACGACCAGGAACGCTTGGTAATCGGCGCAACGGCGAGCGGTGACATAGCCTTTGCAACTCGTGGAGGCAACGCGACTTATGACTATGACAGATGTCAAATTCAGCCACAGACAACATTTAGTTCTGAAGCAACATTTGTGCGAACTGTTCCCATTGCCGAGATTATCCGTGTTGAAGAAAAATTCGCCAACTACATATCTGAAAATAGCATTAAATAACTTTGCTAATGGGGCAGGAAATTCCTGCGCTCAAGCTGATTTTCGCAGGAATAAGAAACCTAAGCTCAATTAATTTGAGCACAATAATAACGGAGGTACAAATGCTAACAGATACAGAGTCAACAGCACTTGGAAAGGCGCTTTCTGAAATGATCGAGGAGCGAGGACTCGGCGCTCTCTCGAAAAAGGATTATGAGTTATTAATATTTCATCACCTATCCAATTCCAAAAGCTTAAATCTCGACTGGAACTACGTTCTTGCGAACAAACTCAAGATAACCGAAACCAAGGTGAAGGCTTTACGACTTGAATCGTCAATCAGACACAAGCAAGCAAACCACAAAGCTGTGCTCGGAGATATTGTTGGAAAAATCATCGCAGAAATAAACAAGCCAGAGTTCACTGATGGGAATGTTTCGATGACACTTGAAAATCCAGTCGAGCGACGCGAGTTTGAATACGCGGTTAAACTCGCGAAGCACTCTATCGAGTACGGCATAAATCGAGAGATACTATTGATAAAACCACTTGCTCTATTCGAAATAATAGTGAGCAACGTAGATAATCCAGAGAAAATATTCAAGGGGATCGTCCAAGCCCACATTGCCGAGAAAGAAAAGCAACAAGCGATTCTTGACAAGACCTTAACTTTCCGTCAAAAGATCAATAAGCTTGGCGAAGAGATAAGTAATAAATCTGGATTGGTATCTATGCTAACAAGTGCAGCAGGGTCACTTTTGACCGCCATTCCTTGATGGAGCAATCTACCATGATTTATGGCACTTGAGATGATCAATTCAATTAAATCGCCATTTTTAACCTACGGTCTCGTCCCAATCGTCATCAGCATTACCGGCCATCGTGATATTCCGCAGGAAGATGAGCCGCGCCTGTTTGACGCAGTAACCAAGGCACTGAAAGAGATTGCTGACCAGACTCCCTATTCTCAGCATGTGCTCCTCTCAGCTTTGGCCGAAGGCGCAGATCGAATAGCGGCTCGCGCGGCATTAGAAAACAGTTGGATACTCGGTGTCATCCTCCCCGCACCGGCGTCGATATACGAGCAAGACTTTGTTACCGAAGAATCGCGCTCCGAATTCCATGAACTTCATGACAAGGCATCTTGGGTAGAGACGCTTCCGGCGAAAGTAACAAGCCCGGATGCTTATCGCGAAGCTGGCATACGCATGGCACGGCTATCGTTGTTCCTGTTGGCCTTGTGGGATGGAGACGAGACAAATGTCGCAACGGGCGGAACGGCTGACATCGTTAATCTGTTTCTACGCGAGATTCCCGAGCCGTCCAGACCTGGACCGGCAGATAATTACTTGCCCGAAGCCAGACCAGTATGGCATATCCTTACTCGCCGGACTCGTGCTCCCGACAGAATTCCAATAAGCAAAGTTGGGGACATGAAGAAACTTGCCATAGAGCCTGACGGAACCATCAACCGCGATAGCAAATGCGAAAGATGGTTTGCAGTCATGAAACGAATTGATCTGTTTAGTTCAGATGGGAAATCCTGGCTGAATGACAATTCAGATTTGGTGGCGCAGTTGAATGAAAAGGATGCGACTCTTGGGCTTCCACCTTCAGCCAAATTTGCGAATGCGTTGCATGTTGTTAGCGACAAGATTTCTATGCAAACACAGCGCACGCGTGATCTCCAAATGCGGTGGCTCTTTGGCTTGGCTTTGGCCGCGATTTTTTGCCAGCAAACTTATTCTGGACCTGCCTGGTTCGCCGGTTGGTTGGCAGCTGCATTTGTTTTTGGTCTTTTGGCTACAGCTTTACTTCTTAAAGGTGGACGGGCACGACTCGAAGAGCAATATCTCGACTACAGGGCGTTGGCGGAAGCGTGCCGAGTACAGTATTCATGGAAGCGCGCCGGGGTATCGGCATGCGTGGCTGACCATTTCCTGAGAGATCAACGCGACGAACTGGAATGGCTACGCCAAGCCGTGCGTACCACTGAACTGATGCCGGGTAGTTTGCCGTTAGACGCTGACCGAATAAAAGATGTAGCCGAGGATTGGATTGACGACCAGCTAAATTATTTTATCGGTAAAACGGATAAGGCAACCTCGAACGATGCTCAGTATCGCAAGTGGCGCATCAGAGCGCAATGGCTATTCTGGAGCGGAATCGCGGTAACAGGATTATTGCTTTTGCTACATGTGTTCGTAGTACCGAATTTAAGTCAAGATGAGCAAGCAGAGTTGCAATGGCTTATTGTGGTCTATGGCATGCTATTTGGACTTTCAGGCATGGTGGAAGTATATCTTGATGTAAAATCTTTCCGCGAACAGGCTCGCACCTACAGGCGCATGGGGATTGCCATGGGTGTTGCTCGGCGCAATCTCAATGTTGCTTTGGAGAATGGCGATCTCAATATGGCTGAAGATATACTGATGGGCGCAGGCAGGGATGCTCTGGATGAAAATGGAAGCTGGCTGCTGCTGCATCGTGATCGCCCACCAGTGGTGCAACTGGGATAGATTAATAAACTAAGCAAACGCTCAAGCAGTGCGCGAAACCAGGGATACCTAATAATGCCTATTAATAATCAAATGGCTAGTTTCTTGCTCATAATTGTAATGTCCATATCAATCGCATCTGGGTTATCGGGCTGTGTATCGGGTGGTATTAAGTCTGATAACGGAGAGACAGTTAGTGATGAATCTTCAATACTTTCGTTGTTTAAAAAAGGTGAGATTAGATTAACTTGCGGCACATCTTGCTCTGGTTCATGGGGCAGTTCACTAGTAGAAATTAAATCGTTATATAGTCAAAGTCGCTGGAAAGACATTGTATTAGAGATTGCAAAAATTGGATTTGACTCAGATGTGGATTATTTCTACTTGGGTCGTGCTGCTGAGGAATTGGGGTATTTTGATGCGGCACTTACGTATTACCAATTAGCATTGTCAAGTTCAATGAAGTGCGCTGGTCTATTTAATAATTGTAATGGTTTTTCATTTCCTTCGGACATAGACAGCGAAATTTCTTTTGTTCAGCGTCAGATAGAAAGAAGAAAAACAGCAGAAGAAGCTGCAAAATCAACAATAAGACAAACATCTAACATACTATTAAGCGAAGCTGTTACGTCAGCAATCTCAACCTACTCTTTGAACGAAATAAAGAAACATATAGCTACCATACTAGATGCAATAAAAACCCATGATGATGCTGGTATTAACGCCGGAGTTGCAGCGTTGAATCAGATTGCACATCCTCCGCATGGAAATAGAAAGAAAGCTAGGGCTGAAAATGTTAAAGGGCTTGCTGCAATACGGGAGGGTTCATTCAACGAAGCTGTTTCTTTTCTTTCTGCTGCCGTTAGAACTGACCCGGCTGATCAGGAAATTATTGACAATTTATCTTTTGCGCTGCAGAAGAGTTCCAGATTTCAGGAGGCCAGATTTGCTGCAGAATGCGCTTTATCTCTAGCTCCTACACGCGCTTCTGCATGGGCAAATTTGGGAACGGTACTCGCCCAAGAAAATAAAGAAGAGAGTGCCGTTGCCTCTTTCATGTTGGCCTTTCGCTTTTCAACAAATCAACTGAAGACCCGCGAATATTTCAAGGGTTTAGTTGACGGTGATGCACCTTCTTCAGTTAAGCAGGCAGCAGCAAATGCTCTGAATCTGTTTGGAATGCAGTAAAGCCATTAGCCAGCATCTATTATGCCAAAGAAAAATGAAATTCGACTGTTATATCAGGGACGCGAAGTAGCTACAGCCACCGCAGATGTGTATCTTGGAAAAAAGGATTTCAGAAGTGTACATAACGATGCCACATACTTGAGTGATCCACAGTTCCATCTTTTTTTGGCCCGAGATGGGCGTTGGAATATCGGTCATGTTGCTGGTGCAAATAATGAAACACTTGTTGATGGACATTCGCTCAAACGTGAGATAGTTATTACCAGTGGAATGACCATTACGGTTGGCAATTCTGCCAATGGCATTCAAAAGTTTCCACTAACACTTGAGATCGACACAGTTGGTAATATTTCCAAGAATATTAAATTAGCTAAAATTGGATCTAGCACTGCATCAGCTTTGCAATCTGTTTCAGGAGCAGTTGGCAATCTAACAAACAAACTTAATTTGTCAAAAATCGGTTCTAGTATTACAACAGCGTTTCAATCCGTGGCAAGTAAAGTTTCCAACTTAACGAAAAATATTGATTGGGCTAAAGTTGGTTCCAGCACTGCAACAATCTTTAGAACTGTAGCATCTGCATTGGGTGTTTTTTTGGGTGCCATTCTGCGAGGAATGGCAAGTGGTGGAGCGAGTTCATTTGGAATTGGTTCCACCCGTATTCATCGTGGCTACTCTCACTACAGTGAGGTCATTCTTACGATAAATGGAACCAGAGTTCATGAGGGAAATTCGATGTATGGTCAAGTAATCATGACTATTAACGGAAACCAAATTCACAGGGGGGATTCGATGTTCGGCCAAGTTATAGTAACGGTTGACGGACAAACCGTCCATGAAGGAAGCTCTATTTTCGGCACACCGATCGCAACGATCAATGGTGATTCAGTCCATGAGGGATATTCAATTTTCG
>Ga0364881_10125_pt2 | contig 51778 bp, 68 predicted proteins | sample ExccelJu500001D4_5_FD_206923 | JGI IMG/M metagenome (GOLD analysis project Ga0364881, IMG submission 206923) | Enriched cells from Trout Bog Lake Hypolimnion, Wisconsin, USA - BchlTB.July30.5000.01.D4 | ecosystem: Environmental > Aquatic > Freshwater > Lake > Hypolimnion/Profundal zone | place...
TGCGCGGCCTGCGCGCGTTTTCCGACTTCGAATATGAACTCCAGATGGCTCTGATGAACCGCAGCTTGAAAGAGGAATGCGAAACGATCTTTATGATGCCGACTCCTCAAAATTCATTCGTCAGTTCGCGCATGGTTAAAGAAGTGGCCCATTTGAACGGCGATTTTGCCCAGTATGTGCCTTTGCCGGTGGTGGCGGCGATTAAAATAAAAATTGGAGCGGGCCTTTTATGATTAAAATCAATGTATTGCAGTTGGAGCGTCAGGAATTGGATATTTCCGGAACAGAAGGCCATGCCTTTCTGGAAATTGAAGATACTGAACTCGTGCAGTTCAAAGATAACGTTACATATCAACTGCACGCTTCACTGGTAAACAGCGGCGTTCTCGTGGCCGGCTCGGTTAAAACTGCGATTCACTGCGTCTGCGGACGCTGTGTGAAAGAATTTACGCAGACGGTCGAGAATGCTTCCATCTGCCGCTATTATGAAGATGTGACAGAGCCGGAACTGGACATTACAGAGGATATCCGGGAAGAAATGCTGATCAGCATTCCGATAAATTACCTGTGCGATGAAAATTGTCAGGGTCTCTGTCCGCAATGCGGCGTTGATTTGAATAAGAAAAAATGCAAATGCCACGAGAAAAAAACCGGCAGCGACGCCTGGACGGCTCTGGACAGTCTGAAACTTTGACCTGAGAAAAAATGTCTATTCTCCTGAATTCGCGGGCGTTTTCTGTATAAATAACCGTGTCTGTTTTTAGCGGTCAAATAATTTGAATATCCAATATCCAACAAGGAATATCCAACATTCAAGGTAAAAAAACCGCAACCCTGAACATATTCTCGCACAAAGACGCAAAGGCACAAAGAAAACATTCTTTTTCCCGCTAAAAAACAATGGCAGTTATTCTCTTCGTGTCTCCGTGTCTTCGTGCGAGAATATATTCAGCTTTTTTGTATTTTGCTTTTCCTTCATCAGTTGGATATTCCTTGTTGGATATTGGATATTCGTTTTTTATCCATAAAATCCAGGGAAGACCAGAAAAAATTAAGCAGTATTAACTCAGTTCAGCGCGCCCAATGTGCTGAAGATGCAGATTACTGTCACATTGTCTTCGCCGCCGGAAATCAGCGTATCTTTCATAAACATATCAAGCGCTTCACGCGGGGTTTTGCTGGTCACCAGGATTTCTTCAATCCTTTTCTCCGAAAGATGGGTCGTCAGGCCGTCAGAACACAGGATGAAACGGTCCGCTGGCAGGCGCGGGAAAATATTGACTTCAGGCTCAACTTCCGAAGCCGGTCCCAGCGACCTGGAAATAATATGTGAAAATGGATGTCCGGCCGCTTCGTTTTCAGTTATAATTTTCCGGCGCACAAGCTCCGCCACATAGCTGTGATCTTCGGTAAGCCGCTGCAACAGGCCGTTTCTGAGGATATACAACCGGCTGTCGCCGGAATGCGCGACCACAATCGACTGGGGGGTGAACATGGCCGACACGATCGTCGTACCCATCGGCTGGGGCAATTGACGGCGGCAGTTTTCGTCATAAATCAGGGTATTGGCTTCAATGATTGTTTTTGTCATGAAATGTCCGGCCATGAAATCGGCGGAAAAGTTTCCGGCATCGCTTTTCTTCCAGGCGCAGATGAAGTGTTCGCAACAGATGGCGCTGGCAACATCGCCGCTCTGGTGACCGCCGATCCCGTCGGCGACTACCGCCAGCGAATTCGGCTCTTCCGGATAAGCGATATAACAGAAACTGTCTTCATTGACTTCGCGAATCAGACCGACATGAGTTTCTCCCGCGACGTGAAGCATGGGCTCCTGGTCAGCCGCGGATTTGGCTTTTTTCTTAAAACCGATTTTCATCAAAACCCCTTACAAATTCAGGCCGGCGGAATGAATCCGGCGGCAACAGAAATTCAACGCTATTGAGAATCTGAAACTTTTTAAATATACTCTTAATCTTTTGTCATGACAGTGAATAATAGCATCATTTTAAAATATAGCAATAAAATTTAATAGAGTGCTTTTGAATTATGCACATATTCTGCTTATATTTCTTTCCATAGTCTCCCGTATAGATTGTCATGTTGGTCAGAGAATGAAAATTTGACTGAATTTTACAAACAGAAAGGGATATATTATGAAGAAATCGGTAGAAATCAAAACCTTCGCTGTTGCCGGTCATTCCGGTGGCGGAAAAACCTCTCTTTGCGACCTGATGCTGTTTAAAGCCAAAGCCGTTGAACGCTGCGGCAGCGTTGATCAGAAAACCAGTGTTTCTGATTACACCGCGGATGAACAGGAAAAACGAAGTAGTATTTACGCCACCCCGCTGAATTGTGAATGGAAGGGTAATCACCTGTTTTTTATTGATACTCCCGGATACGGCGAATATATTGGAGAAACCACCGCCGCGCTGCATGCCTGCAACAGCGTATTGATTGTCGTTGACGCGGTCGGCGGACTTGAAGTAGGATGCGCCAAAGCATGGAAGATGGCCGAAGAACTCAATCTGCCGCGTTTCGTCATTATCAACCGGATTGACCGGGAACGCGCCGATTTTAAACGTACCCTGGCCCAGATTCAAGAAGCTTACGGCAAGACCGTCTGCGTTCCGCTGACTCTCCCGGTCGGAGTCGAAGCCGGCTTTAAGAAAGTGATAAACGTCCTCAGAGACACTGATATTCCGGCGGAAATCGCCGGCGAGGCCGCCGCATACCGCGAAGCGCTGATGGACACGATTGCCGAATCAGATGAAAAATTGATGGAAAAATATCTTGACGGCGGTACGCTTACAGATGACGAAATTGCTTCAGGGCTGAAGGCCGCGATCAAAAGCGGCAGTCTGGTTCCGGTATTTGCCGGCAGCGCGGCCAGGGATGTCGGCATCTCCGAACTGATGGATAATATTGTCAACCTCTTCCCCGATGCGGCAAGCTCCAAAGAAATTGTTTTCGCCGACGGCAGCAAGGTTCCGGTCAGCGATTCCGGCACCGGCATCGGCCTGGTCTTCAAAACGATTATTGACCCGTTTATCGGGCAGCTTACTTTCTTCAGAATCCTTTCCGGCGTATTTACCGCTGAAAAAGATGTCCTCAATGTATCCAAAGACGGAAAAGAGCGCTTCGGCCAACTGCTCATCATGAACGGCAAGGAACAGAAACCTGTTACAGAAGCCGGGCCGGGCTGCATTGTGGCGGTCGCCAAACTCAAAGATACCCATATCTCCAATACCCTGGCAACGGCTCCGGGAGTCAAACCGCTTCCGGTGATCGTCTTCCCCAACCCGGTTATGTCCTATGCTATTTCCGCAGCAAAAAGCGGCGAAGAAGACAAGATCGCATCCGGACTGCATAAGATCGCCGAAACCGATCCGACCGTGACTTATAAGCGGCATGACGAAACCCACGAATCCCTGCTGACCGGCATGGGCGACCAGCATCTCGGCAATATCGTCAAAAAACTGAAAGACGTTTATAAAGTGGAAGTCCATCTGTCCACGCCGAAGATTCCTTACCGTGAAACTATCACCGCCGACGGCGAAGGCCATTACCGGCATAAAAAACAGTCCGGCGGCCACGGACAGTTCGGCGAAGTCGCCCTGCGCATGTCATTTAACGATGCGGGCTACGAATTCGTCAATGATGTTGTCGGCGGCGCTATCCCGAGAAACTTCATTCCCGCTGTTGAAAAGGGGATCAACGAAGCCATGATCGTGGGGCCGCTGGCCGGCTGCGTCGTCGAAAAAGTCAAAGTATCGGTTTATGACGGCAAATTCCATGCGGTGGACTCCTCCGAAATGGCGTTCAAGATCGCCGCCCGCATGGCGTTCCGCGAAGCGATGGCCAAAGCCAGGCCGGTGCTGCTGGAACCCATCATGAAGGTGCGGATATCCATTCCCGACCATTACATGGGCGACATCACCGGCGACCTTAATCACAAGCGCGGACGCATCCTCGGCATGGAAGCCGACGCCGGCATGGAAGTGGTTAATGCCGAGATTCCGCTGGCGGAAATGTCCAAGTACGCCACTGAGCTCCGCAGCATGACTCAAGGCCGCGGGCTTTTCGAAATGGAGTTCAGCCGTTACGAGCAGGTCCCCGCGAATGTAGCCAATGATATTATTACCAAGTATCAGTCGGAAAGACAGCATCACGAAGAAGAATAAACCTGAAAATCAGGTGGTATTATAGAAAAACAGCGGCATCCGTCACCTGACGAATGCCGCTGTTGCTTTTACGAATATCTCTTAACGATAGACCGGTCCGAATGCCTGACAGGCGCGGTAATCCGAGCCTTCCGCATCCATGCCGAATGCGGCCCAGGTGCTCGGGCGGTAAATATCGCTTTCCGGGACGTTGTGCATGCATACCGGAATCCTCAGCATCGACGCCAGCGTAATCAGGTCCGCGCCGATATGCCCGTAGCTGAATGCGCCGTGGTTGGCGCCCCAATTGGCCATGACGCTGTAAACATCCGTGAATGCGCCTTTACCGGTAATCCTGGGGGCAAACCAGGTTGTAGGCCAGCTCGGATTGGTTCTGCGGTCAAGTTTGTCATGAATCTTGGACGGCAGTTCAAACGTGACGCCCTCCGCAATCTGCAACACCGGGCCAAGACCCTTAATCAGGTTGATCCGGGACATGGTGATCGGCATTCCGCCCCTGGACATGAATCTGGAGGAAAAACCGCCGCCGCGGAAGTATTCGGTGATCGCCGGGCACCATTCAGTGGCGTCAAGACATTTGCCGGCTTCCGCCGGGGTTATTTCCCAGAACGGCTTCATCGCGGGCTTGCCGTTTTTCGTCTGCTGTCCCGTGGCGTCCATCGTGGTTGAACCGGAGTTGATCAGATGGATCAGTCCGTTTTTGCCGTCGCCGCTGAGCTTATGGCCGGTGGCCTTGTAAACAGCTTCAGGACTCCAGTAAGTCCTGACATCGGAGAAGCCCTGCGAAGTACCAGTCAGCAACTGCCCGAACAACATGGCGACGCCGTTTAAAGCATCATTTTCAGTGGCCATCACATACGGTTGACGAATGCCGTTCCAGTCGAACGAAGAGTTCAGAATGGTTTCCATAAAATCGCCGTTGGGCAGATAGTCGGTCCACTGCCGCTGTCCCTGGAATCCGGCGCACAGCGCATTGTGTCCCAGCGCTTCTTCGCCGAAGCCGAGTTCCGCCAGCCGGGGGTTGCCGACCATCAAGTCGCGACCGATCATGGTCATTTTGACTACGAATTCCCAGATCTTCTCTTTTTCCTTAACGGATTTACGCGACTTGTCGGAGTTGAAATCCTCGCCTTCACTGCAGTTCGCCCTGGTCCATTTGAGGGCTTGCTTAAATTCTTTCCCGTCATAAATGCCTTCCTCAATGCGGCGGACGAATTCGGTCATATCAACGGCTTCACAACGCATGCCCAGATAATCTTCGAAGAATCCGGGATCAACGATTGAACCGGCAATGCCCATGGAAACGCTGCCCATCGACAAATATGAAGTGCCTTTCATTGCGGCAACGGCGAGGCCGCCGCGAACGAAGCGGAGAATTTTTTCCTGAACATCGGACGGAATTGAAGTGTCATCGGCGCTTTGAACGTCTCTGCCGTAAATGCCGAATGCGGGAACGCCTTTCTGGCTGTGTCCGGCCAGAACTGCCGCCAGATACACTGCGCCCGGACGCTCGGTGCCGTTGAATCCCCAGACCGCTTTCGGCATCAGCGGATCCATGTCCATGGTCTCGCCGCCGTAACACCAGCACGGGGTGACGGTCAGGGAGACGCCGACCCCTTCCTGCGCGAATTTATCGGCGCAGGCCGCCGCTTCGGCAACCCCGCCAATACAACTATCGGCTATCACGCATTCCACTTTCATGCCGTTGGCATGTTTGAGATGCTTGCTGATCAGCGCGGCGGCGGCTTTCGCCATGCCCATCGTCTGACTTTCCAGCGATTCCCTGACGCCCTGCCGTCTGCCGTCAATCGTGGGGCGGATTCCTACTTTCGGCAGTCTGCCGCGAAGTCTGTTCTCCGGCGTATTTACTTTCATTCCGGTTATATCAGCCATAATTTTACCTCTCTCTTTAAGGTTGATTCAGATTAACAGTGTTTAATATATGCACAAGACATCAAAATTCAAAACAATCAAAAGAATTTTTTAGCATCTTGGTAAAGCAATAGACAGGTGTTAAATTATTGGGTTTTATTTATTTTAAAGGTAAGCGGTTTATTATAACAGGAGGCTTGTAATGGGTTCGCTGGCGCTTATTGTGGTGGCGTTGTGCGTGTTTACGCTGGGTTACCGGTTTTACGGTCTTTTTATTGCGCATAAGGTGCTTGGAATTGATCCGAAACGCCCGACTCCGGCGATTGAGTTTGCCGACGGGCGGGACTTTGTAGCAACCAATAAGTACATGCTGTTCGGGCATCATTTCGCGGCGATTGCGGCGGCGGGCCCGCTGCTGGGGCCGATCCTGGCGGCGCAGTTCGGCTATCTGCCCGGCGCGTTGTGGATCATCATCGGCTCGGTAATCGGCGGCGGAGTGCATGACATGACGGTGCTTTTCGCGTCCGTGCGCCACGGCGGACGGAGCTTGGGCGAAATCGCCCGCGAGCAAATCGGGCCGGCCGGCGGTATCGCCGCCACTCTGGCGGTGCTGTCAATCCTGATTCTGGCGTTGGCCGGACTGGCGCTGGCGGTGGTAAATGCCATGGCCGAGAGCGCCTGGGGAACATTCACGGTTTTCGCCTCCATCCCGATCGCGTTGATCATGGGTTTGTATATGCAATATTTCAAGCCGGGCGACGTCAAAGGCGGCAGTGTCATCGGCGTGGTGCTGCTGCTGGCTTCGGTCTTTTTCGGCCATTATATCGCGTCAACCCCATCGCTGGCGCAAATCTTTCTGCTGAGCAAAAACCAGATTGCAATTGCGATTCCGTTATACGGATTTATTGCTTCGGTGCTGCCGGTCTGGATGATCCTTTGTCCGCGCGATTACCTTTCGTCTTATCTCAAGATCGGCACCATCGGATTGCTGGCGGTCGGCATTCTGGTGGTGCTGCCTGAATTGAAAATGGCTCCGGTCATGAAATTTTCCAACGGCGGCGGCCCGGTCATTCCCGGTACGCTGTTTCCGTTCCTGTTCATCACCATCGCGTGCGGAGCAATTTCCGGATTTCATGCCATTATCGGAACCGGCACCTCGTCCAAAATGATTGCCACCGAAGCGGATATTCCGTTTGTCGGTTACGGCGCAATGCTAATGGAAGGGATGGTGGCGCTCATGGCCCTGATTTCCGCGTGTGTGCTGGTCCCGGCTGACTATTTCGCGATCAACGCCGCCCCGGAGGCTTTCGCCAAACTGGGCATGTCCACCGTAAATCTCAATGCGCTCTCGGCGGGTGTTCAGGAAAATCTTCAGGGCAGAACCGGCGGCGGCGTCTCGCTGGCGGTCGGCATGTCCTATATTTTCTCTTCGCTGCCGTATATGGATAGATTGATGTCCTACTGGTATCATTACGCGATCATGTTTGAGGCGTTGTTTGTGCTGACCGCAGTGGATGCGGGTACCAGGGCTGGCCGTTTTCTGCTCCAGGAACTGTTCGGCAAATTAGACCGCAGGTTTCTGAATCCGCACTGGACGCCGGGCATTATCGTGACCGGCGCGGTATTCACTTTTTCCTGGGGTTACCTGGTATATACCGGCAACATCGCCACGATCTGGCCGCTACTCGGCATGAGCAACCAGCTTCTGGCCGCCTGTGCCTTGTTCATCGTTTCCGTAATGCTGCTGGCGATGGGCAAGAAAAAATATGTCTGGATTACGGCGGTGCCGGCGTTTTTCCTGGTGATTGTAACCTTTACCGCCGGGTATCTGAATGTCACTCAAAATTATCTTCCGAAAGGCAAATATCTGCTGGTCACGCTCTCCATTTTAGTGATGTGTCTGATGGCGGTGGTTTTCGTGATTGCCTTCAAAAGAGCCTTAAAACATTATTATGACACCGGCCGGCCGGAAGATCTGGCGCCCGAGGCTCCGCCCGAAGAACCGGAAGAAATCCCCCTCTACAAAGAAGCCGGCCATGCGGAGTCCGAACCCAGAATTTAATGTTAAAAAGCAGGAGTCAAAAATATGGTTACGAAAAAAAGATTATCTCCGGTACATCCCGGCGAAATTCTATTGGCCGATTTTCTTGAACCCCTTAATTTGAGCCAAACCCGGCTGGCGAAGGAAATCAAAGTCTCACCCCGCCGAATCAATGAAATCGTCCTGGGCAAACGCGCCATTACCGCCGACACCGCATTGCGTCTGTCAATTTTTTTCGGTACCACTCCCGATTTGTGGCTCAATCTGCAAACCCAGTTCGAGTTAGATACGGTCAGGCTGAAAGAAGAAACGCAGCTAAAAGCATCCATCCGTCATTTTAATCCGGCATTGGCAATAGCTTAAAGTAGAGCCCGTCAAAATAGGTCGTAAAAAGAATCTTTCTCGATATGCGGCGCATACTTCTTGAGCAAACTTTCCAATGTTCCTTCATTTAATAACATCCAGTCGCAATCTCCCCGCCAAGTCATGCGGGAAGCGGCAAATTTCCGGTTTATCTGGTCGAAAAGTTCAAACTTAAGCACGGCCTGAAATTGGAGTATCTTAGCCCAAACGTCTCTGATGTTAACCCCCGGCTTGATTCCGGGAAAACCCAAGCCGGCGAGATTCGGCGTCTTTGCGGAATAAACCAGGATTGCGTCTTCTTTCCGCTCACATTTGATCAACGCCGGAGATGCGAATTTAGCGGCAAGTATCTGAACCAACTCCATTTCTTCCGGTCGGATCAGACTAACCAACGCCTTGCGACAGGAAACTTGTCCATTAGGCGTTTCGGCTATCTCAAATCCTTCCGGCAATGTTTCCAGATCATCCGCCGATTCTTTCTGCGAACACACAAAACGATTGCCGCGCTTTCCTGTTACGCGACGAACATAATAAACATGGTCACGGCAATTGGCATAAGTGTATTTCATTAGCATCCTCCAAAATTGTAAGATTATAAATCGGGATTATCAAAATAAGCAACCATCATTCCTTGAATGACTACAAGCCAAGGAATGACTTTGACACAAAGATCATCACATAAATCAGGACGGGTTAATATCTTGGAAACAGCATGACCAGCTTTTTCGTCTTCGAGAGGCGCTAAATTCCAAGATGCCGAATCCGGCTTGGCATGTAATAGGCTATTCATGGCAGCCGTTACATCTTTTCCGCAAATATCCGAATCATATTGCTGTTTTTCTTTAATCGCATCTAACATTTTGGCAAGACTGGGCGCATCTCCATTATTCCACCCTCGCTTCCATATTTCGATTTTATCTGGATATAAATGGATGTAAAACAGTATGGCTGCCCGTTCAACTAAGGCACGGAGAAGAATATGACCGCTAAATAGATAACCCTGTCTAATGAGTTCTCGAATTGACAACGCAATACTGAACCCTTGCGCAATAACTTGGCAAGCCATATGTTGCAGATCTGTAAGCTGTCTATTGTGAGAAGTAGGAGCCGTAATTGCATTTTGCTCCATCATTGAACAAATGAGTTGATCAAAGTGAAATAACATATTTCGCCCAAGATATGGCTCATTGTCTAATGTAAATACAATTGGCTTCATTTCATGTTCCATGAATAATCCTCCAGAAACTTTTTGTCTGCAGTTTTGTATAAATAGCCGAACAATGTATTAATACAGTAATTGGTTCTGTCTTATAATCAAATTGGAAATAATGATTATTCAAGGGCGTTACCACTTTAAACCTTCTTCAATTCACTCCGGCAGGAAATTCTGCCAAACAAAGAGACGAAAGTCAAAGAATTTAAAATAAGGAGATTAACTGGAATCTATGGGAGAAACGAATATCCAATATCCCGTCCCGCAAGGCGTGATCCCGCGGATGCGGGAAATATCCAACTGATGAAGCGAAGACAAAAGAACATATTCTCTGAATAGATTGGCTTGCCATCCGTAGCAAGGAGCCCACTTTCGCCAAGGCTTCGGAGGAGGACTATTTTTTATCAAAAAAATGGTGTTTGGCAGAAATGAGCGAATTACTTTCCTTTGACAGTGTTAATGGATGAAATCAGCATGACGCGCAGATGACTGCATCGCTCGTTAAGTTCACGGTATTGCGTTTCATTTATATAGCCGGCGCGAAACAGCAGTTCGAGCCAGTAACCTGTTTCATTAGCTTCCTTAAGGGCGATTTGAAACTTGGCAACGAAATCGGCCTTGCCATGGGCATATTGCGCTTCATGAATATTCGCACCGATACTGGTTCCGCTACGTCCGACTTGATTGGATATTATGGATTCGCGCTGTTCCTTGAGCTGTTTTACCAGTTCGATAATCAGGACAGAGAAATCTATGGACAAGGTTCGTAATTTGCTTTCTGCCATAGAATATCTCTTTTTTATTCATGAATGTAATATGAAAGCATTGCATTTCAAGCACGTTCCGCAGGAATACTTCACAAATAAACGTCAGTTTGTAATGGCTCAGTAGAGCGGTGATGATTATAATTCTCAAAAAATATTTTTAAGAAAGTTTCATTTTTCTTTAATTTTGCTTTTGACAAACTCTTTTTTGGCGTTATATTTCTTGTATTGTATATATGATACAATACAACCTAAATTGAGAGGCGGCATATGAGCGGCAGAAGCGACTATGAAAACTGGCTGTCGGAAGCAATCGGCTCCTGGCCGGTAGCGAAAGGTTCTTTGACGGAAGTGCGTAAAACTTGCGGCAAACCGGGTTGCAGGCGTTGTGCTAGCGGCGAAAAACATCCGGCGTGGCTGTTTATGTACCGTCTTGACGGAAAGGCCTGCTCCATGCATGTGCCTAAGCAATTGGTTCCGCTGGTGTAATTAAACAATAGGTTTACACAGGTCAATATTAGCTTATCACGGTCAATTCCATTCAATTCCAGGTTTACACAAGACACGCTGTTTTTCCATTGTGCGCGGGGGTAACTCAATCTTATTCTCATTGTGCGCGGTCTCACTTTTCATTGTGCATTGACACAAAAAAAGCCCCGGCTTTTAGACCGAGGCAGTTTTTAACTCCTATTTTATTTTTTCAGACTGGCGATGCGGCGCATAGTTTCTGGATTTCGCCAAATACATTCGATACGCTTTTGCTTTTCTTTTGCTTTACCCGCGCCCTGAAGTCCTGACGCTCTGGTTCTTCCGGCGGCGCTGCAAACTACTTCTACTTCCTGTTTATCCCATCCGGCTTTCGACAGCGGCTCATAGAGTTTGCTGTTATAACCTGAAAGGACTATTGCGCCCTGATACTTCATCAGCGACTGGATCAATTCTTCATGGTCGCTGTCTTTCAGTTCATGGGCATATCCACCGGCGCGTCTGGAACCTGACACATACGGCGGATCGCAGTATGCCAGCCAACCGGGTCCGGAGAATCTCTTTAGAATGTCACGCCAATCGCAACACTCTATCTGTACCGTCTGCATCCTGGCGTGAACGTCCGGCAGATTCTCCACGCTGACCAGCCATGACGATACGTTGCTTGCCATTCCGCGCTTATGACTGTTGACCGACGTTGCAAACGACGCGCCGAATTCCCCGGAGAAACTCAGCCTGGCAACGTAATACCAGCGCACTGCCTGTTCGATCTGATCATGTATTCCCGGCCATGTTCTCAGGTATTCCTCCCATAGTTCCCGGCTGACCGGCAGCGGTATGGATTTGGTCAGGAACTTGGCAAACATGTCCGGATCGGCGATCGTCCGAAAGAAATTGACCAATCCACGGTTGACATCATTATATACTTCCACATTGACGCGATCTTTGGCCAGTAATATGCTTGCGCCGCCGCCAAATGGCTCGACATAATAATCATGCGGCGGTAACAATTTTAATATTGCGTTTTTGATTTTCGGTGCGCCCTTGCCGCCGAAGTATGCGAACGGACTTCTTACTGTTTCAATCATAAAATTACCTTTTTAAACATTTAAACACAAAAAAAATACCGCGACGGTTGCGCCTTCATCAACTTTCCGTTAGATTATTTCCGTTTTTGACTTGGAGCGGAAAGTTGATTGGTGACGTTAACGCGTCGCGGTCAAGGGCGGTGCAGTGCTTGTAACACTTGCCGTCCCCGCTTCTCTTATCCTTATTATATATGCTATGTCATAGTTGCCTCCTTATTTTAATTTTTACGCGACCAGTATTGACGGAATGATAACCGAAGCCAGCGCGTGCGCCTGGTTTACTTCCACGGCGTTGCCGATCTGTTTTTTAACTTGCGTTATATTTCCGGCAAACTTATAATCGCGCCGGAATCCCATTGCCGCGGCGAGTTCTCCTGGACCAAGCATCCGGTACATGATATCCACCTGGTAGTAATCACTGTAAGGCTGGATCAAACTGAAACGGTCCTTACAAGTAACCGTGTCCAGCGGATCATGGATTGAGCAGACATTTATTCCGGATGAATAGTTTTTACATATGAACGGCTCGCAAATGGCAAACCTATTGTTTGTGTCTATCGTTCCGATCGGATCGTCGACCGAGTATGTCCGCCGCTCTAAATCCTTGCCATTGTGATACGATATCAGGAACGGCTGCACCAGACCGAAATGGTTGCCGCTCGTGCTGATTGTGCTAAGCGGTTGATTAAGATCTAAGACCATGTTGGATCCGCGCAGTTTGGTCAGAAACGGCGTACATACCGCAAGATGTCCAGATTTAGTAATTGTCGGCAATGGCAGATCTATCGACCGGGCGGTGCTCTGTCCATATAACATTACTATATAAGGATCCAGCGTCAGTCCGCTAAATTTCTTCAATCCGTAGCAGATTCTGCGGATCGTATTTTCCGATAGCGGAATTTTCATCTTGCCGGTTTTGCTGCGCGGATTAGGTATTAATCCAGCCTGACGCCTGAAGATGCTGTCACCCTGGATACTCCAGTCAATAATCTCACGTGCCGGTTTCCACGGACGCAATCCAATGCTGTCCGGATTCCGCGCGTGCGATATTGCCGGCCAGTCAATCAGCTGCTTGTCTTTCCGGGCGATCAAAAAGAATCTGGTGCGGGAAGTCCACGCACCATAGTTCGCCGCGGTCAGGAATCTGTACTGAAGATCGTAACCTAAACTAACCAGCCCTTTGAGAAACTTGACGAAATATTCCCCGGCGCGAGCTTTAATCGGATGTCCTTTTTTATCCAACGGACCCCACTTGACGAACTCTTCCACATTCTCCAGCACAATCGCTCTGATTTTGATTTCTTCCGCCCAGCGCAGAATATCAAACGCCTGGCAGCGGCTTTGATCGTCACATGGACCTTTCTTACGCGCTTTAGAGTGAAAGGTACATTCCGGCGATCCAATCAGCAAATCAAGCACGCCACCAGGAATTATAGCGCGCGGATTGGCTTTGTAGATGTCCAGCGGAAACGGACGTGACTCCGGATGATTCAGGCTGTAGGTCTCAATCGCCGTCTCATCGTGATTCAGCGCGGAAATCTCATACGGTATGCCGTTTTCCAGCATATACTGTTTAAATCCGTCGCTGAAACCGCCGCCGCCGGCAAATAAATCAAGCATTCGAATAATGTTCATTGTTTCCTCTTCTTGATTTCTTTTTCTTTTTTTCTGATCAATTTCATAATTTCTGTATGTCTGTGCTGAGCACAGAATTTACAGGCTACAACATCTATATAATCCTTGATTTTTGTGATCTCATCTTCCGCCATGCTCATCGTTCCAAAGGAAATTTTACTGAATTTGTCAACTTTTTGTTTAAAAATTTCCAATTCTTCTGGAGTAGGCTTGCTGGAAAATTTTACCGTAATGCTCATTTTGCCTGCCTCCGATTAAAATGAATCGCGATAAAGCGCCCATGACTGAATGTCATTTACATACGCGGCCCACTTGTCCGAGCGGACGGTATTGACAAACTTGGCGAAATATGCCTGAATTGCCTGGCGAAAGATGTCCAGATTCAAGATCCTCTCGGCAAATCTGGAATGAGTTTCCATTTCTTGTCCTTCCGGCAGCATCAGACTGTTGAAAGTGAACTTGTCAGCGTCGAATGTCCATCCCCAGGCATCCTCGCCACGGGACATTGCCAGCTTCGCCTTCCGCAGCTTCTTGCCGAATAACAGCGCGGTTTTAGTTTCCGCGCTGCGCAGCGGACATCCGCCTTTTTTTATGATCACGTCGTCGCTGCCCTTCGCTTCATCGGCGGCGGCGAACGCCAGCGGCCCCTCGATCATTATGTCGAACTCACCATATTGATCATGCGGCAGACGCCCGCCGACTCGCTCGATGAAATACCACAGATATGTCAGGAAATCGCGTCCAGGCGTCAGATCATCGGATTTTTTGTCAGAAAACTGGACTGACGGCAAGTCAGCCTCCTGGATTCCAAGATCTTCACAAAGAGTCCCTATATTAATATGTATAGGCTCGACATTCGTTGTCTTGAAGAAAAAGCAGACCAGATCATCCAGCTGGCTCTGGGACGTAGTCCCGGCGTACATCATATTGCTGGCCAGGTCTACGACAAACGGGATACCGGTCAGCGTCGGAGTCATCTTCATCAGATGTTTATCAATGACATCCTGTTTAATTTCACGTTTTATTTTTGCCGGTACGAACTCCGTTTGATTGGCGGTCATATATATCTGTTCTTCACGCTGACATAATGTTTTCATCAGGACAGCCGGAATCTTCCTCTCTGCTTTACGCAGGTTCAGATACAGATGTCCGCCGCAAATGGCGGTCTGATCATCGATCTTAGTCTCCATCAGATGCCTTCCGCTGGTCCAGCCGAATTCCGGATCGTTTTTCAACTGGTCTAGCGGTGCTGCGGCATAGGCGGCGAACAGTTCCAGATAGTTTTCCGGCAGCTTCTGTGAGAGCTTCAGCATGGTGACGTTGACGGGACCTTTTACGAATGACATTTCTTTTTCCTCCTTGAAGGGGTTAATTATTGAGTAACTGGGAACATTTTTAAATTTTCATAAAGACAAGCCAATGCGTTTTGGCTCTGCGATTCCCAAAAAGCGGCGTTTCTGGAATAATTTTTAAAATTTCATGTACTGGAATTTGGTCTTCATTCCACTTAAAAATCAAAACTCCATTCCATTTAAGAACCCTAAAACATTCTCCAAAACCTATTTTTAGTTCATTGCGCCAGCTTTTGTTCAACGTGCCGTATTTCTTAGCCATCCAAGAATCTTTGCCTGCGTGGACTAAATGCGGAGGATCAAATACAACGAGATAAAAAGTTTCTTTTTCAAAAGGAATATTTGTAAAATCTGCGACAATATCTGGAGAAATAACAAGTTTACGTTTGTCACATAGGGAAGTTTCGAGTTGTCGAATATCCATAAAAACGGTATTAGAATTATTCGGATCAAACCAAAACATCCGCGAACCACAGCAGGCGTCTAATATCTTTTTTTCTGTGTTCATTTTTTTTCTCTGGTTGCCAACAGCGGTTTCAGCCAGTTGTATTCCCTGGCGGCGATCTCTTCGGGCAAGGAACTCTTGAAGAGATTAAGAGGTTCCGGTCCGCACAGATTAAGACCGGTGAATGAATGCTTTATCATAATGGTGATATTGTCGATCTTGATGCTTATGAGCATGTACATCCCGTAAAAACAAGCCCTGAATTTTAGGCCCCGCACTTTGAAATCCCGGTATTGAAGCATGTCCAAGTGTCTTGGATGTTGCCGGAGTCTAATTTTTTTTTCAATCATTTTTTTATCCTTTTTGTGTGTTTTGTGGACTAAAATGGAATTTCTTCTTTTTCCAACTCTTCTTTTTTCTGCTTCAGCATCCGCTTAAGCGCGTCAATCGTTGACTTGGCCACAAAAACGGTCATGCGATTGTTGCCGGTCTTATAGCCGCATGACTGAGAGATTATGCCATTGAAATAACCGTCATTGCGTTTCTCTTCAGACAGATATCCCTTGAGTTCCTCCCAGGTCTGCCTGATCTCCCACAACTGGCGGCTGGTCGCCATCTTCCCCGGCAGACGGTTACGCCAATATTCAATCTCAATACCCTTCGGCAGCGCGACTCTTCCGGCGATGATCTCTTCATCCAGATGAGTCTCCAGTGCGGCCATGACGTGTTCAAACTGGGTTTGAGTCAATACCGGACTGTTCTCGTGCATTATACCCGTCACTTCGTGAAGAATGGCCCTGGCTTCGAGTTCCTGCATCTTGGCAAATCGCTGGTACCTGAGAAACATTTTAATCTGGCCGACCTGCCAGCCCTTGCGATGCTCCTGGCTGGATTTAATCTCCTTGATTACTTCCTTTGCGGTATCTTCAGTAAGGTCCGTGCTGCTATTGACATGGCCGATCTTCAATAATATCTTGCGGTATTCTGGCTCTGACAGACAAAAGTCATGTTTGGCCACATGGATTTCCTTTACCAATTTATATGCCAGGCTCATAGTAATTACTCCTTATTAAGCCGCGATGGCTTTTAAGATTTCCGGGGTTGGAGTCCAGAGCGACTGATATCCACGGCAGGGAACGAACGGCAGCGTTTTAGCGTCGCGAACCAGCCAATGATACTGATCCGCCGCCGCCCAGTTGCTCGGAGCGTCCTGAACGACGTCATAGAGTTCAACCTGGCCGATGATGCCGCCGCGCTGAAAATCTCCGATTTCCGGCATGTCGATCTCATTCATCAGGCCGCTTTTAATAATGAAATTGTAGCCTTCCGCGTCAATACTTTTCGACGCATGAATCAGCAGCGGCCCCCGGTAATTAGTCTGCCAGGTGCGGTTCTCCAGGTCTTTCCAGCCGTTGACGGTCAGCCACGCCCAGGGATTCATGACAGATAAGACTTTCATTTGTCCTCCAGCTTTTTCAATTCGGCGGCGATGATTGATTGCACTTGGTGGCAGGTAACGAGTTTATTGCCGGTTTTGCACTCTATTTCTTTGATTCTGCGATTTATATTTTCCAGTGCGGTTCTGGCGGTCTCCGTCCCGGATTGGGGATTGTAGTTGACTTCGGCGGTTTTAAAAACTCCGGACGTATTCTGCATCAGACGCTTTAATTCCGTGACATCGGCATCGGAACAATTTGCGACAATGAATTCGTCATTCAGGAAGGCGGCAATCTCTCCAATGAGAATTAAAATACGCTCAGGATTATGATATCCGCTTATTTCGGCGGCAATTTTAGCCAGCAGCTTCTCCGCCTTGTCCAGGCGCATGCCCTGGACAACGTTCTCACCGTGAATCTGATCCAGGCAATATTGTTTGCTTTCGATTGGGTCAGTGAGTTTCTTTTTGAATGCCTTCAGGATGTCGAGAGCTCCGCGATAAAATGCCTTATCTTCAGCATTATTCCTTTTATCTTCCAGTAATTCGCTATAGACATTGTTCAGGTCATCCACGATGGCGGCAATATTCGCGTGAAAAGCATCTGACAATGTTTCCCGGATTTCTGCGTCAATAAACTCTATAGGATTTCCTGCCTGGTATTCCGAGGCATGCAAATGTCGCCCGGCGAACTGATCCAGAATATCCTGCTCGTCCAGGTCTTCATCGCATTTTAGCTTAATTACGAGATTTAATAACTTTGCTTTCATTTTCTTATTTTCCTTACATTTTGTATTTTGAATCTTGATTGAACTTGCCTGTATTTTTTTAGATCGGTCGTTATTTCCGGTATTTTTTCAGGAATGGAAAGCGCGACTTCTTCTATAATATTTGCAAGTTTTTTGATCTGCTCTTCTGTAACCGGCGGCCTGGATGCGATTATCGCCTTGGCGCGCTGTATATCCATCATGGTGATTAAATGGCGGCCGCGGTCTGTTAACACAATCTGAGGTTTCATGCTTTCTATCTTTCCCCTGGCAATTATTGCCTGCCATTCCTTAGAATCGTCAATTACGGCCTGTATGGCCATTTCCGGGGTAAATTTAACATTTTCCCATTTGGAGCCGGGGGAAACGTCCTTCAGCATTTCCAGCCATATATTCCTGTCGGGCGATGGCGTCGAAGGAATTCGCGGTGAAGGCGATTTCAGAAGCCATTTTAATTGATATGGCAGCAGTCCGATTTTCTCCACTGCCGCTTTCCACTGTGTGGTTTTGCCGCATTTCCGGGGATTGATTATAAATTTTGTAGTCATTTTTCCTGTGTCTCTGTGGTTAATTTTAGATTTCCCAACCCGGACCATTCGGGAGTAGAGCCCGGTCTAGTTTTACTTTCTTCGGCCAGGCCCAAAGCGCACTCAGGCAATCAAGACTGCGTACCCATCCGACCGCGTATTGACGTTTGCGCTTGTCCGAATCGGCGGCGGATGGCTGCTCTTGGTAATCCGGGAACAACGGCAGCGGCATGGATTCAACCGCGCGTTTGCCTTTGCCGCCGGGCAGGATAACGCCATTGAGTTTAGCGCAGGTTTTCACTGCCAGGCGACGGTACCGGACCGCTTTAGTCATCTGACTGCCAGTTTTTCTAGTATAGACGAAATAATATTTAGCGTTCATAATGCCTCCTTTTATCGGCGGACTCAATCTTCCGGCCATTCGCCGCCGCCGTCGTAACGCTCATGCAGCGCGTCCATCAAGTCTGCGGTAATGCTGCCGCCGTGATCAGCAACGTACTTCTTTGCCAGATTCAAGTATTTGACCAGCGTTCTGATCTTGCCATCTCCGCCTGCCGCAATTTCATAGGATTTATCCAGCAGTTTAACATTAAAACCAGGCACATACGCCTTAACGATGGGTTCTACTTCGGATTTCTTCAGCAGGCGTTCCGGAATCTGAAGATTATATCCTGAACGTCCGCGAAACTGCTCCAGGAAATCTCCGAGAATCCCATGCTTCAGGTCTTTCAGTGTATAATTAGTGAAGATCATCACAAGGCCAACACCGGAAATATCCCATATATCGCGCAGATAATTCAGCGATTCCTTAGCTTTCTGCGGATTTTGATTATCAATCAGTAAGTTTGCCTCGTCAATAATCAGGGTGTAATCATCCTGAGTATCTAGGAAGTCAATTATCCGCTGGTCATTTGCTTCGTTCGATCCGGTAGCCGATCCTGTTAGGGTTTTTGTTATCAGCCGCGCCAGTCTTGGACGAGTAAAGCCGGTCCGGCAGCGCGCAATTGTGCCGGGATTATGTTGCAGCCAGTGCAGCGAGGTGAGCGTCTTGCTGCGGCCTGTTTTTCCGCAAATAATGGTGAAGAAATCATTTGCCCTGGTAATATCCAGGGTCTTGGTGATTTCGCCGGTCGTATGGGTGGCGATCAGCGGTTCCAGTTCTTTGACAGTTTTCATCTCTTCCTCCGGGTTTAATTTGGTTTTTATGGAACAAATCAGTCCTTCAGGACAAATTTTTCTTTTATTTCAGGCGAATTTACTTCCTCCGCTAATTTCAGCTTGGGTTTAATTTCTGTTTCGCCTTTAAGCAGCGTCTGATCCAGTTTGGCTTGTATTTCCAGCTTTTTGGCGCGTTTCAGATTATCAACCGGTATTTCTGTCGGGACTTCCGGCAACTGCCGTCTGGATTCGCCCTTTAGCGCATAATGGCTGAAGTTATGTTCGCCCTGGACGCGGGTTACTCCGGCGACTCTTTCTAGTTGCGCCGGGGCTTCCAGCGTCTCCATCGGCAGCGCCAGTATTTGATGCGGCGACAGCAGATGCCAGCCGCCGGTAATGTTCATGATCAACGCTTCGTAACGCTTAATTATTTGAGGATTACGAGCGGAGCGTTCGCTTAACAACGCGCGGTCTTCGTCGGTTTGAGCGTTTGCGTGTACAAAGGCTTCCGTGCGGCATTCTCCGACCAGCTTGCCATTCGGCTCGTAAACATAAACATGTTCTTTATTCATCAAGTCGGTTTTAATCATCAATTTAGGCGCGGTTTTCTGCTCCATCCGTTTGAGATACGGGAATAAGCATTCGCCTTTGTAGCGGCGATTATCGAATGTGATTGCGGGGCCGCGCAATACTGTACGCAATGCCGGTTCCGGCAGTAGAAACGCATAAGCCAACTCATCCCGCGTTTTTTGCGCCCGAACAAAACGCTTTTCCGGAGCGAACGCCTGGCGCGGCGTCATGCCTTGCAGTATCTTCCCTTCATGCGGCGTATCGTGGTAACGGTCAATGAATTTATAGAATTCATCGGTAAACTCTTGCAGCGTCATGAGCAGATGCACGTTTTCTTTCTTATAGTACAGCGCGGCAGCTTCCGGACGCGCTGAAGGCGTATTGCCCAGGTATGGCGCAAACAGCCGGTCATATTGGTCGGAGATATATTTGAAGAAGCGTTCAATCGTTTTGGCCTTGCCGTTATAAGCCAATGACCGTTTCATTTTTACGTTGAGCGATTTGAGAATATAGTGTTCATGCTCGTCGAACTTGACCGGCTCAGTAAATCCCTGTTTCCGGAAGTCTTTTCCGTTGTCTGTGTAAAGTGCATCAGGGAGTCCGTATTCGGTTACGCCTGCGGCAAATGCGTTGCGGATATCTTCATTGTTCTGTTCGTCAGTATCAACATTGGCGGAAATTAAATACCAGCTCTTGGCGTCCATGAACGCGCAAAGCCACGGACGCACCGGCTTCCAGCAGCCTTCCTGTTCATTCCATATCTTAATCGGCAGATCAAATACCCGATGGTCGGAAAACCATATCTCATTCGGCGCGACATCGCTCCAGTCGCGTTCAATGTAATCCAGCATATTCTGCTCGACATGCTCGCGGCCGTAACGCGCCAGATCAATTTCAATAGCGCCTTTTTGCTTGATGCGGTATCTTACCTGATGTTGATCCGGGATAACTGCCAGGGCATCAACCTTGCGCATCGCAATCGCCGCTTCCTGGTAAGCAACGGAAATACTCAGCCGACGTATATTCATATATATCGGCCAGAATATTTTCCAGAAACGCGGATCGCCGTATTCGCCGGATGTTCCCTTGGAATATTTGTCCAACAGCGCCTGCTTGTTATCCCAGTTGATCTTGCCGGTTGGAGTTAATATCCTTTTCTTCCAGTGAATGAAATTATTGAAACTTAATTTGATGTTTTTTCTTATGAGATTAGGAAAACGCGTGGCATTCATGGCGGCGACGGCGTTACAGCAGCGCTCTTCGCCTTCAGTGCTGACTTCTTTGCGGTCCATCACCAGCTTACAGAATAGCCAGCGTTCCTCGCACAGGGCCTTTTCCTCGTCAGTGGCTTCCGTCAGCGACGGCGCAACCCCGACGCGCCGGGCAGGCAGCATTGATGCCGGAACGATATCAGCCCGATCGCGGACAGTCAGACATGATATGCTGCCGGTCCCGGTCACTGCTGGCGGCAATACCGCCGCTGCCGGTTCTATTTTTTCCTGATTGAATAATGCCAATAAGCCCATGATAACCTCTCAATTAACAACTATTTTGCGATCTTAAATCCTGCGGCCGTTGCTTTCAGTCCGCGCAGTTCTTCCAGTTCGCTTTCCATCGCTTTTTCAAGTTTTTCGATTTTTTCAATAGGCAGCGTCTCCGGATTTTGCTTATAATAATTAAGACTGCATGCGTAAAGCTTCAGTCCGCTGTCGCAGGCCTGATCCGCTTTTTTAACGTCTGTGATTGAATCAATAACCGTCTGTACCCTTAGCGCGCAGACGCTGCCAATCATCTCAAACAGGTCAGGATGATACTTTTCGCCCGGTTTCGCTGGCATCTTGTTATTCGGTTCTTCGCAACCCAGGAAGTTATTCACGGCGTCCCGGACGGCGTCCCGGTTGAGAGTAGCCACGTCATTAGCCTTCAGGAACTCCGGCAGCTTCAGCCGGTCGATGCGTTCCAGGGAGAGCAACTTTTGATGATCTAATTCAAAAAGAAATTGAAAAATTTCTGTTTTCTTTAAAAAGTCTAAAAGCAGCCGACCGCACTGCACCATGTGGCAACGGTGAGCGCTGGTGAACCCGAAATTGTCCTCGCACCAATCCTGCCAGTATTGATCTTCCTTAAAGTCGTCACGCCGGGCGGCAGTGATCAGGATCGCAGTACTGGAAGTAATGCGATGCTCAAATTTCATAATTTCTTTAATAAATTGAGTCTTATGTTCCATTCCCGGAGGAATGATTCCTTTGAAGAGACTGGCGATAATTTCGTTGAATTGCATATATTTTTCCTTTTTTGAGGGGTTGATTGTTTCAGAAACAATGGCAAACCTATTCTAATTTCGTCTAAAATCCTGCATTGCCCGGAGACTGAACTGCCTTTGCTCCGCGTTTTTCATGTCCCGCAGTGCCTTTCGAATCGCCTGCCGATTGGATGCGGCGATCTCCGTTTTGAAGTATGCAATCATCAGGCCGATAAAAGCCAGGATCAATACTACCCGGAATAGCCATTGCTGCTTTTGTTCTTTGGTCATATCTTCCTCCGTTGGTTAATAGTTCTACGGTTTCACGGTTTTCCGGTTTCACGGTTTTGCCGTAAAACTGTAATGCCGTCGTACTGTTATACTTGCTTTCTTCCGGCGTTCCCGGATTTTCAATCAGATACCTTTCTTTCTTCGCGTCGGCTGTGGCGCAGATCGTCGCAATGATTACTACTGCCGCCAATCCCGCCGCCGCATAGGTGATTATCTGTTTTGTGCTTCTATCCATGATTTATGCCTTCGCCTGGTCGATCAGTTCCTTGCTCTCTTTATAGAACGCGCGCTCGCCCGTCTGAATCTCCGCGCCGGGAATCTTCACGCCTTCACAGATGGCCTTCTCGACGGCCTTTTTGTCCAGCTTGATTACCTCGGTGAAGAGCGGCAGCGCCTTTTCCCTGGCCAGCCGGATCACCGCCAGTTCATCGGTAATCTCCAGATTGGTCACGGTCCGCAACCCGTATGATCCGAACAGCGTTTTCCGCGCCCTGGGCTTGAGGAAGCGTTCCGGATTGGCCAGGATATACGCTTCCAATTCTGCGGCATTGGCTTTGATCAGCTTGCTGATCGGCTCGGCCTTCTCTTCAAATTCCGCCTTCAGCGCGGCCATCTTCTTTTCATAGGCCGACGCCAGTTTAACGCCGTCGATTGAATGTCCCACGATTGTCTCCAGCAGCTTATCTGCCTCCGCCGCCGTCATGGCCTTGTACTTCCGGTTGTCGCTTAATACGTTATTCATTTTCTTCTATAATCCTTTCATCCCTGCGGGATTGTTTTACGGTTCTACGGTTTCACGGTTCCCCGGCTTGACTGTAATACTGTTAAACCGGAATGCTGTTATACTGTTATACCCTTATATTAATATTGGCTGTTTCGGTTGATTAAACTTGGAAACATCGTATTTCTTCCGGTCTTCAAATTCCTGCTTCTTTCCCCTGTTCCAGTTCGCCACCGGCCGGAAATACCCGCACACCCGGCTGTAAACTTCGCACGTCAACCCGCATTTCCTTTTCACATTTTCCATGATCCCGTCTCCCTGTTTTTATTATCCGTTGGTTATTGGATATTCCTTGTTCGATATTGGATATTCAGAATCCCCACTTCCCGCCCTGTATTCCTAACTTCACTTCCTGAACTTCCTGAATAACCGGCAGCAGTAGCGCCAATTCATCCAGGGCTTTGCTGCTCAGCCATGTTCTGGTATAACCGTTGCCGTTATCCAGCCAGCCGTTAGATTCCGCTAACATCCCGGCCCTTATCTGTTTCTCGTTGGCTGCATGCCCTTCCAACCATCCCAACTCGCGAAGCTGCTTGAAGATCAAATGCGGACCGGTAATGCAGTGCCGTTTCTTCAGCAGCTTTGCAGCAGCTTCCAGGCAGATGAATCCGAGCGGACGTTTGGCGTGATACATCATAAATCCTTTGTTTTACGGTTCTACGGTTCCACGGTTTTACGGTTTGCTGTAATACTGTTAAACTGTCATACCGTCATACTGATTTACTGTTTTACTCATTCAATGACACGTTGCAGACAAACATTTTATACCTCCTTATTGGCGGTAATCGGCTTTAGTACTTCAATAATCTCTGCGGCTCCGATATCCTCTGCCATTTGGATTGCCTTGTTTACCGCAATTTCAATATCTTCAGCAGCTTTAATTGCTTTTTTATATTGTTTCTGGCGTTCTTTACTGCGCTTAGAATTTCCCTTATACCAGGATTTAAAAGAAACAGCTAAACAAGTGCCTATAATTATTCCGATTAGCCAATCCATCATGCCTTCCTCCCCTCAACTTTAGCACTCCCGCACTCCTTCAATCTTCTGATTGATCCCGCGACTGCGGGATTAGAACTTCCCCTAAGCTCCAGCTTCGCCGCCGTCAGATGCCGGTGGACGGTAGCGGCGTCAATATCAAGTTTGCCGGCCAGTTGTGCCAATGTCGCTTCCGGATGCTGCCTGCTGACTTGCAACGTCCGGAACTTATTCGGATGCGCCGCCGCAAACTCCGCCAGTTTGAACGCCGCCTCAATGCTCATCGTTCCCTGTAAATACCTGTTATTGCCGCCTTCCTCATTCGCCGCCAGGATGCTGAACGGATCGCGTTCATCAATCGCCTCATGTGCCATAGTCATTCCCTCCCCGGTTTGGTTGATTTGACAAAACTCCTGAATAGAGCTATGCTTATACTGATGCCAGACAGTAAACCCAACAATAAAGGAAGAAGCCAATGCTTGAAGCTGTTCAATCGCTCTTTGTCGCCAATGGCGCCATTAACCCCTGGTTCGCTTTTGTGATCGGGACAATTGCCGGAACCACGCTCGCCACTGGATATTTCAGGTGTTTCTATACTCCGGGACTTGAAGGAGCTGTCAGTCATAATGCCGCCAGAAAAGAATCCATTTACCAGATAAACCGGTTTGTCTGTGCCCTGCGTGACGCAGCACAGGAAACAGACCAGGAAAAACGCCGAAAAAAGGTGGATGACTGCTTTTTTCTTTTGCTTGTTACCGCAGAAATTCAACCAATTATCCCGTTCGCTTTTGTTCGTAAGCGCGTTAAAAAATATGCCGCCAGAGCTGAGCAGGCAGCAATTAACGGCAAACTTCCGGTAATGGAAAAATTTATCGCTAAAATTATTGCCAATATCGCGTAAATTTGCGTTATTCATTTTATATTTTTGTCCTTAATAATTGCGTTAATCTCGGCAACCTTGTACTCAATCCTGTCCTGATCGCCCGCGGCCAGATATTCCGGTTTGTACAAAATCAGTATCTGCTCTGTCGGCTTTCCGGCGGCGTGGATTATGCCGTTTATTTCAGCGAGGATACACTTGACCCTGCACTCCTGGAGAAAATTAACTTCGGGATCAAGCGCGATGATGTGCTGGTTAACTTTTGCCCGCACCGCTTTGCATTGCTGCGTGGCATGGTTATACGGCAGCACTTTTTTATCCGCTTTCAACAGGTCATTCGGCGTCAATTTATGCCAGTTCCTGGACGGCTTTCTCCGTGCCTCTGTGTCTCCGTGGTTAACCGTCTTTGTTTTTTCCACTTTCGAACTCCCGCACTTTAGAACTTTAGAACTTCTCATCTTTCCTTCCTCCGAGTTTAATTTTTATAGTACCGCAAGCATCTTGCTTGCGCTGTTTCTGTATTACCCTAAAAGTTCCAGCGGATCACAATTCAAAATCTTCGCGTAACGCTCCGCTACTCTGATAGTCTTAACTCCGGCCGCGCACTGCATGGATACAGTTGTGGCAAAAACTCCGGCCTTAGCCGCCAGTTCTTTGTTCTTAATTCTTCGTTTCTTCAACATTTTTTTTAGGTTCGTCATAGCCGCCTCGTAATTATTATTTAATTATTATAATTTTATTATAATCATTGAACAATAAAAATACAAGACTGATTTAATAATAAAATATAAAAAAATTGATTTTTTTGTATGTACGATTATTTTATATGTATTATGAAAATCAATGAAGATATAAAATCAGCGTTAGGAAAAGCCATTGATAAGCAAGACTCGCAAACAAAATTTGCAGAGCTTTGTGGTATTCCGCAAACCAATATCAGCAAATACCGGAACGGCGGAATTAAAGTCATACGGGAGGATTGCTGGGAGAAGTTGGAACCGTTTATCCGTCCATACTTGCCGCAAGAAACAAAGCCAGGCGTAGCAGAAGAACGCGCCGCATATCATGCCGCTGTTCCGGATTTAAATGATTCGTTGGTAACAGAATTGCTTAGCATTTGGTCTAAACTGGCTAAGTCGGAGAGGCTTCGACTGTTGGCAATAGCCAATGATTTCTTGGAGGAGACGGCGCAAAAACATGTTGAGCGCAAAGCCGTGGGCTGATGCCGAAGCTCTCGGCTTGCGTTTGCTGGACGCGTCAACAAATCGCTACGAGCAAAGGCAATTAGATTATTTTGAATAGAAACCATGGAGAAAAAAATATGAAAAAGTTGTTCTGTTTTGCGATATGGTTATCTCTTGTATGCAGTGTTATGGCTAAAAATGGTACAAATTTTACTAATGTGCCAATAATAGGAGCTTTGGGTTTGCGTCTTGGAGATGTATTAACCGAAGAACTGGCCGATCAAATCTATGCACATAATCCAGTGAAAGAAAATGGTTGTATAAAATATGAAATTACACCTACAAAAAAGTTTGCCAACTATGAAACATATTATGTAATAATCGCAACAAAAAGTAGAAAAATTGCTAAAATAGTGGCAGAATTGTCTGATGATACAGAAAAAGACAGAGATTCATTAGTTTATTTTAGGCGCAAAGATGAATTATTGGATAATCCTCTAAGAGGCAGTGATTTATTTTTATTTACTAAGCAGGAAATTTCAAAAAAATATAAAATGTCCGTCTTTTTTGATGTACAGAGAACTGCAAAGGGCGAATTCTGTTCAGCAATAATTGAAGATGAAAACGACAAAAGTAAATACATATATATAAGCTTCGATGGCAAAAATCTATCCTTGTTTTTTTGTGATTATAAAATATATAAATCTGAAGCTATACCGAAAAAAGAAGAAAATAATTCAAATGATGCGCTATAAATCATAACTTGACTTTTCCGGTTTCCGGCTGTAAAATAAAATCATAACGAGGAGTTAAAAAAACATGAAAAAACTAATTATTCTTTGCGGCCTCTGCGTCTTTGCGTTAAACCTGTATTCCGCCGATCAACCTGCCGCCACTGCCGAAAAGCCTGTGGTCAAACTAACTGGAACTGAGGCAACCGCGCAACTTAACCGCATATTCGGCAATGGAGACGAATACGTTAAATTAACCAAGGAAATTGACCGGCTCAATACTGGAAAGCGGATAAACGCCGAAAAGGAAATTGCACAGGCGAAGGGCAAACAACAAGCAATTATTGATAAAATCAAAGCAGTGCAAACAGACGATATGCCAACATTACAATTAAAGGCTAGAATGCTTGAACAGCTTAAAAAAGGGCGTAAATTGACAACTGATGAAGTTGATAGAATTAATTATTGGACTTCCCAAAATGCTCGTTCCGCTGAAATTCAAAAGAATAAATAATTCCTGATCAAGTCTTTTTCGCACTTTAGAACTCCCGCACTTTAGCACTTCTTAAAAATCCCGGACTAACCCTCCGGGATTTTTTTTGTCTTTTTTCTTGCCTTTTAAATGCAATACATAAATTGTTTACTATTAACAATTTAAATAGAATTAATCCTGTTTTTGTGCAAAAATCCCCCGCTTTAGTAGAGGCGCGTTTTCCGGCCATGCGGCCGGAAACTCCCGTGTCTGCCGTCTTTTTGCCTTCTCCGGGTTTAGAGACGGCGACCGGGAGCCTCCTTCCCGCGCAGCGGGAAGGAGCCAAGCAAGAAAAGTGAAAAGCGAGAAAAGTGGGAATGAAAAACAGGAAATTACCAATTAGTGCGCGGATTGATGGAAGGTTCATATCCTTCATATCTGGACGGAGCTCCTGGAATGGGTTTATCCGTTCCGCAGTACGGGCATATATACTCGTGCCTGGTTTCCTGCATAGGCACGAATCGCTTGTCGTGGAAACACTTAGGGCAATAGGCAAATTTATCTTCCGGCTTCCGGTAAACTCCGGCTTCGGCGTCAAAGGTGTATTTACTCTGCTGCTTCTTGGTTTTGTATTCCTTGGCGATCTTCTTGCCGGTGTTAATGAGGTCGGAACTCCCCTTAAACAAGTCTCCGAAATTAATCACAGTACTTCTCCTTTTTACCAAGGTTTTATGTTTTGGCTCGGCGCTAATATGGCCGATCTCGTTGTTGGCGGCGCAGTCCTGGCAGGCATAGCCGTCTACTTAATAATCTATTACCTGAATCTGGAGAAGTAAAATTATGCAAAACGAAAACAGGGATTTAAAACGGAAGAAAAAAATCTGTGTTAATCTGTGTAATCTGTGGATAAAAAAAATATAGGAATTTGAACCTCTTCCATAGTTGTGAGCTTGACAAGTGCTCTGAGTTGGCAGCCGGGAACAGCACCGGCAAATTTTAACAGGGATAAACAGGATTTACAGGATTTAATAACCCCGATGGGTGAAAGGATTGAAGCAGATGCTGGAAATAATGACGGTAGCCGATGTGGCAATCCCGGCTAATGTGTCGCCGGATTATACAATCGCAATCGTCATTGCGATAATCGGCGGCCTGGCAACTCTCGGCGGGTCAATTATTTCCGGTTTTTTTAGTGGAGTGAAGGGAGCGGCCAGCGCGGCTAAATCCTTTATTGAAAAATATGATAAAAAGGTTGAAACGCTAACTGCAACGGTCGAAAATTTGAAAAAAGAGCGCATCGAAAAGCTGGAAATAACGATTAATGAGCATGTCAAAGAAGATAAATCACAGCGAACAGAAACGATACTGGAGAGTCTTGAGGGTACGATGGAAAAAGTAGATAATAAACTTGATATACAAGGCGAAACCATCGCAGCCATTAAAGCCTCTCAGGAAACGCAATTTAAGGCACACCGGGATTGGTTGCAGAATATGAACGAGTGTGTTCAAAATATCATGCAAAATAAACGTCGCAGGCCAGTAAAGAGGTGAAATATGAGCGAAAGAATATACATGATCCGGCTGGAAATTTTGAAGCAACTCAAGCGGTTTAAGACAGCGCCGGTAACGGCTGCGCAGTTGTATGATTATTCAATGCCGAAGTTCCTCGCGAAAGAGGAAGTGCTTGAGCAGTGGGATGAGTTGAAACTGGAAGGATATATCGCCCCGCGTTCAGGCTTTAACGGCGAATACTGCATCATCACGGAAAAAGGATTGCATCAGCTCGCGCCGGAATTCCCCCAGGATGAATTCATTCACGGCCCCGGAGCAATTCATTAATTATTTTTGTGTGTTTTGTGGATAAAAAAATCTGTGTTTAATCTGTGTAATCTGTGGATAAAAAAGGATTTAAAACGTGGCCAGACCTAGAAACAACATTATGAAACTTTCACCGGCAATTCGCTGGCGGATTTTTGAGTTTCTGGAATATGGCAGCAAATATACTTACGACGATATCCGGAATGATCCGGAGGTTAAAGCGGCTCTGGAGGCAAGCGGCCTGGAGATTCACGGAACAACCTTTCTGGCCTATCGGGAAGGCGATGAATATCAGGAATGGCATCGTCTGGCTCTGGAGCGCGGCTCTGAAATATCCAATACCAACGCCGCCGCCTGGTTCGTGCAACATTCGAACGCCTCCGATGATATCGCCCGGACCGCAAACTATGAACTGTTGCGCCTGGTATTGCGCAAATTGAAAGCCGGCGATGATATTGACCCGAAAGAATTAGCCTCTATGTCCCGCTGTCTGGCCGGTTTTGACCGCAACGCGATCAGCGCGAAGAAAGAAGACACGAAGCGAGAGTTCGCTGAGAAAGAAGCCGAATACCAGGCGAAGATCGCGGAACTTTCCGCAAAGATTACGGAAATGTCCGAAACCAAATCCCTGGACAAAGGCCTCTCCGAAGAAACTTTACAGAAGATCGAGGAGAAAATAGGGCTGTTATGATCTCTGAAAAAAATATCAAGCGCGGCAAATGCAAACGCATACCACAGGATAAGGATGCGCTGTTTCTGCGTTATCAGGAACGCTGGATCCGGGACCGTTCGCGGATCAAGATCATGGAAAAAGGCCGTCAGATCGGTATCTCCTGGGCCTCCGCTTATGATATCGACCGGGAGCAGGCGAAGACCTCGACCAGGCTTGACGCCTGGATCAGCAGCCGCGACGAAATCCAGGCGCGGCTGTTTCTGGATGACTGCAAAAAGTTTGCCGCCATGCTGAACATCGCCGCCGAAGACCTGGGCATGCAGGTGCTGGATGACAAGAGCAATACCGCGTTTGTGCTGCGTTATGCCAACGGCACTAAAATAAACTCCATGAGCAGCTCTCCTGACGCCCAGGCCGGCAAACGCGGTACCCGGCTGCTGGATGAATTTGCGCTGCACAAAGACCCGCGCCTGTTATATACGATCGCGCTGCCCGGCATTACCTGGGGCGGACAGTTGGCAATCGTCTCCACGCATCGCGGCTCCGGTAATTTCTTCAATGAGCTGATCCGGGAAATCCGCGAAAAGGATAATCCAAAAGGCATTCACCTGCACACGGTTACACTTCAGAACGCTTTGGATGACGGTTTCCTGTATAAGCTTCAGCAGAAACTTCCGGACGATGATCCGCGCCTGGAAATGGATGATGCCGACTATTTCAATTATGTCCGCGCCAGTTGCGCTGATGAAGAAAGTTTTCTCCAGGAATTTATGTGTGTTCCCGCCGATGATAATTCGGCGTTTCTGACTTACGATCTGATCGCCTCCTGCGAATACAAGGAAGGCGAAGCCTGGGAGTTGCCGTTTGAACAGATCAAAAACCCGATTTATGTTGGCGTGGATATCGGCCGGCTGCATGACCTGACGGTTATTTCCGTCATGGAAGACTGCGCCAAACGCCTGATGACCCGTCGCCTGATTGAACTTAAAGCCATGCCGTTTACGCAACAGGAAGCAATTCTGTATGATCTGCTGGCGCTGCCGAATATGCGCCGCTGCTGCATTGACGCCACCGGCCTGGGCATGCAGCTCGCGGAACGCGCCGAGGAAAAGTTCGGCAAATACCGCGTGGAAGGCATCAAGTTTTCCGGCCCGGTAAAAGAAGATCTGGCCTATCCCTTGCGCGCCGCGTTCGAGGATGGCAATATCCGGATCCCGTTTAACAAGTTTGTCCGCGCCGACCTACGGGCGATCCGGAAGGAAACGACGGCGGCGGGCAATATCCGTTTCGCCGCCGATCGCGGCACGAACGGCCACTCCGACCGCTTCTGGGCTTTCGCTTTGGCCAAACACGCGAGCAAAGCCGAAGGCGGCCCCTGCCTGGCGGCAGCGGCAAACGACGGCAACTCAGACGAATTCAGAGCTAACGACGAATGGAATTCTCCGGCACACGACTACGAACGCAAAACCAGCCAGGAATGGAGCTATTGATATGAAAACAGGAAGTCAGAATTCAGGAGTCAGTAGTCAGAATAAATCCGGAATAAAAAACGGAAACAATATCGCCGTCCGTCGTACGGACAACAAGGATTTAAACCATGATTTTTGAAGTTAAACAAATAGTCAAGGCAGTTTCCGCCATCGCGTCCGGCAAGTTCATCCACTGGCAGACGAATGACCGCACGGTCGGCGATGTCTCCAGAGGTCTGACCCCGGCGCAGGTGGACTTCATCATGACCGCGGCCAACGCCGGGGATGCCGCCGAATTGTTCAAGCTGGCCGATGAACTTCCGGAAAAGAACTGGGATATATTTCACGCTCTGCAAACCCGGCGCAATGCCGTGCTGGGCTGCGCCTGGCATCTGGGACCCGGTGACGATTCCGTCGCCGCTAAAGCCGCCGCCGAAAAATTGGAAGCTGAACTGCGTAACTGCGGTTCCGATCAGGATATGGATTCGTTTTATGACCTGATGGGCGACCTGGAACGCGCCCTGCTGCCGGGTGTCACCGTCAGCGAAATAATCTGGGAACCGGGAGGCTCGCTGGCTGGATTCAACTTCATCGAACCGCATCATTTGACGTTGCGTGACGGCAGACAGCCGAAGCTGATTACTGTCAATATTCCGTTGGGCATGGATTTGCCGCGAGGAAAATTTGTGGTGCATCTGCTGCGGGCGCACGGTCCGGACCCGGTGCGCGGCGGGTTGATTCGTCCGCTGGCCTGGCTGCACTGTTTTCAGAATTTGAATGTCAAGGATTTACTGAGGTTTATTGAACGCTACGGTATGCCTTTTACCGTCGCCAAAGTGGACAAAGATACCTGGGATAAAGAATTAGGCAGGCTGAAATCACTGATCCGCTCTTTCGGTCCTGACGGCGGCGGCGTCTTCACCAAGTCCACGGAAATTCAACTGCTCCAGGCGGCGAATAATACCGGTGATATCTATTTCCGGCTGCTGGAATATGTCGGCGCGGCCATCACTAAAATCGTCCTTGGCCAGACTGCCACCAGCAGCAGCGGCGGCGGTTTCTCGAAGGACGGAGCACAGTCCGATGTGCGCCAGGATATTAAAGACGCGGATTGCCGCTGGATCGAAAATACGTTCAACGTCCAGATCAGCCAACATTGGACTATTTTCAATTGCGGCGATGCGGTGGCTGCGCCCCAACTGAAAATACATAGCGAACCAGAAACCGATAAAAAAGCTGATGCCGATACCGCACTGGTATCCGCGCAAACGGTTAAAACCCTGGTAGATGCCGGTTATGCGCTGAAAGACGAAGAAGTGACTGAAAAAACCGGCTTTACTGCGGTTAAAACGGCTACTCCGGCTCCGGCTGCTATCCCGGCTGCTTTACCAGTCACCAGTCACCAGTCACCAGTCACTGTTCCTGCCCCTGCGGCCGGCAGTGATAAAACGGGGATGCAACCCGCGCCGTCCGTCGTACGGACCCCGGCCCTGACCGCCCTGGAATTACCAGTCACCAGTCCCCAGTCACCAGTCACCAATCCGACTGTTTTACGGACATGGATTGGCCCTTTGGCGGATACGATTATTGAACTGATCGGCGATGAATCCGGCGATCAAGAATTTAAAACCAGACTTTCGGCGCTGTCCAGTCCGGACGCTCTGAATAATTTTAACAGTGACGCGTTGGCAGACGTGCTGGTGCGCCAGACCGCGCAAACCATGCAGAATACGGTTAAAAATGAAAAGATAACACAGGATAGCAGAACAGTATAACAGTATTCCGGTATGACGGTCAAACCGTAGAACTGTTAAACCGTAAAACTAAGGATTTTACTATGTCCCTGATCACTTATGACGCCGCCAGTCAATGGCTGAAGAACCGCTCGAATCTGCCCACCTCCATGGGCAGCGGAGAACTGGCGGTCAACCTGGATACTGCGGTCAAAGTGCGCAGCTTCTTCAGCGCCAAAGTCGGGGAAGCGCATATCCTGGACAAGCTCCGGACGGTTTCCGATCAGTTCAGCCGGGGAGAAATCGACCGCGCCAGCGCCCGAACGGAACTGAAAACATGGCTTTCCGGCCAGGGTTATAAACCGGATGACGTCGCCGCCGTGCCGCCGGACGGCGTCAAATTCAAAGACTGGGAGCGCAATAACGCCATCACCAATCTGGCGTCAACCGCGCGGCTGGATTTGATCCTGACGCAGAATGCCCGGATGTCGGCGGCGGTGGCCAAGTACGAAACCGGCATGGACCCGGATATTAAGGAACGTTTCCCGAACTGGCGCTATATCACCGGGCCAAACCCAAGAGAAGATCACGCGGCTTTAGATGGTTTAGTATTGCGGAAAGACGATCCGTTCTGGAATTCACACTTTCCGCCCTGGGATTTTAACTGCAATTGCGACGTGGAGGATTGCGACGATGAGGAAGCCCGAACTTCCGGCGGCGTCAAGGAATCGGTCAACGGCACGGTGGAGCATAACGGCGTCATGGTGCGGACGTTGAATAACGACTCCGGCTATGCGTTCAATCCGTCCGAGGCGTATGACAGCATTGACACTTCGATTATAGCGGATCCGGATTTGCGCCTGGCGGCGGTTGAACAGACTGAAATAGCTTTCGGCGACCGGGTGGAACTCCAGAACGATGGCAATCTTAAAGTCATGCCTGGAGAAAGTTATCCGGACTGGAAAAAATTTGGACTTAAATCGGCGAAAACCTGGCAGGCGCTTCCGGTTCCTCCGGAAATTGCGCCGGATGAAGCGCGTTCCATGCTGGCAAAAGGCATTGACGTAAAGGCCGGCGACGGCAGCAATGTTACCCTGGACAGCACAATCCTGAAACACTGGGAAATTGAAACGGTAAAACTGCCGCAGGATATTGACGGACGGCTGAAGAAATTAAAATTGGCGGTTGCAACCGTGGAGCAGCCGCGCGAAGTATGGAAGCAGTCAACACAAAAACGGTATTTGCAGATTTTTGCAAAAAGCAAAGGCGGATTTTCCGGCTGTGTGGTGGCGGTAACGGATGACGGACTGGCCAGAACCTATTTTTTAAGTTCGGTTACCGGAATTGACAATGCCAGGAGCGGAATCAGTTATGAGGAATTGTAAAAGGACGTGTTGAGCGGTGAATGCCCCGCCACACGCACTCCGGTGATTATGCCGCACTCAGCATCATCGGAGAGTAAAAATAGTATACAACATGAAATGGGAAAAGTCAAATTTTTGAAAAGGTTTACACAGGAGCGAGAAAAGATGAAAGCAAGAAAAGTTGAGAATTTGTCCATTTCGTCAATTACTGGAGGCCGTAAATGAAAAATGAAAATCAAGTGCTGGTTTGCCTGAGCATGGATTCCGTCGCTGACGCAGTCCCTGATCTGGTCCCGCTGTTTGCTTTCGGTAAAACCGAATACACCAACGCCGAAAACCAGCCGGATCATTATGTGTTCCTGGAAGCCGACGCCGATGCGCTGAAGGCTGAATTTGACCGTCGCGGAGTGGACGGCATGATTGATTACAATCACCAGCAGCTTCGCGCTAAAACCAACGGCCAACCCGCTCCGGCTGCCGGTTGGTATCCGGAAATGGTCAAGACTCCGGCAGGACTGTCGATTAAAACCGCCTGGACTGACCGTGCCAAGGAGTTCATCGCCAATAAAGAATACCGTTATACGTCCCCGCTATTCTACAAGGACAGCCTGACCAATCGCATCACACGCCTGATTAATGTGGCGTTGACAAATATTCCCGGCACTGACCGCCAGCAGGCGCTGATCGCTTTAGAACTCCGTGCGACGGAGTGCGATATTCCGGCTTTGCCGGTGTCCGATCTGCCCTCCAAGTCACCAATCACCAGTCACCAATCACTAAATAACAACCTCAAAGGAGGCAACATGAGCAACAAAAAACTGTTCGAACTGGTCGGGCTGGAGATGCCCGTAGCCGAGGATCAGCAACTTATCGCGCTGGAAGGCGCGATCGGCAAGCTGGTCAATGACAACAACTCGTTGAAAAACGAAAACAGTACGCTGAAGACCGAAAAAGGCGCGCTGCAAACCGAAGTCGCTGACTTCAAAAAGAAAGAGGAATCCGTCGCGCTGGAAACCGCGATCACGGACGGCATAGCGAAAAACAAGCTGACTAACGCCAATGCGGACAAACTCCGCAAGAAACCGCTGGCGGAAGTCCTGACTGTCCTGGAACTGCTGCCGGAAAACGCGGTTCCGGTTGACCGTGCGCCGGAAGGAAAAAAAGATGAAGTTGTCGCGCTGTCTCCCGAAGATATCGCGTACTGCGCCCGGCACGGTTACGATCAGGCCGAATTCGCCAAAGCCAAGAAAAAATAGGATTTCTGGAGGGTTATGCTCAGTCATAACAGGGATTTAGACCAGTTACCAATCACTAGTCACTAATTACAAAGGAATTTAAAACATGAGAGAAGAAATCAAAGGAACTTTCCCGCTTGATGTTTATCCCGTCAAGTCCGGAGCCGCCCCGGTCGAAGGCGACATGATTGCCATTAACGCCAGTAAAGAAGCGCTGCCCGCCGCCGATGCCGCCGGAATCACCGTCGCCGGTGTCGCCATCTGTGTAAAAAATGATTCCGTGGAAGTGCGCGACGGCGTGTTCGCGTTTGCCAATTCCGTGGCTAACGCGCTGGACCGCGACGATCGCGGCAAATTGTGCTATGTCGAAGATAAAGATACGGTTTGCAGTGTGCCCGGCACTAATGCCGTGGTCGCCGGGGTCGTGGTTGATGTCTACAATGAAGACGTCTATGTGGATAACAGTCCCGCCGCCATCGCCGCCGCTTCCGGCAAGAATCCGATCGCCGCCAAGGTGGACGCGCTCGGCGCAGTCACTTATGTCGCTCCGGTCGGAGGAGAAGATGCCGATACGGAAGGCCGCGCCTCACTGGCACAGCTAGCCACGGATAATGCCGCAAACCGTACGGCCATTAACGCCATCCTGACCGCACTGAAAAACGCCAAGCAGATGGCCTCGGCTTAACCATTAACCAGAAGCGCCGGCTTGTCCGCCTGTGGAGGGTCGCCTGACCGGCTTTCTTTTTACCAGTTACCAGTTACCAGTCACTAATCACAAAGGATTAAAACTATGAACGATCTTACCAGAGCAGTAATGGACCGGATTTATACCGGTTACTCGACCAAATTCAACCAGGGCCTGTCCCAGGCGGATACCAGCCATCTCGCTTATTGCGACGTGGTTCCCAGCAGTTCCCCGATCGAAGAATACCCGATTGTCAGCCTCCAGGGCGGCATGCGCAAATTCATCGGCAAGCGCGTGATCAACCGCCTGACCGGAAAGAAAGTGCAGATTATCAATGACCCGTATGAATATACTCTGGGCATTCCCGCGAATGACCTGATGTATGACAAGATGGGCCTGTATAATGGACGTATCCTGGATATGGGCATCGTGGCCGGTAATCTCGGCGCGAAACTCGCCGCCATGGTGCTGTTGGAAAACCCGATCTGGGCGGACGGCAAGAAGTTTTTTGCCGCCGATCGCAAGATTGACGACAAGAACCGGATCACCATCAATAACCTCGTGGCGCTGGGCTTCAGCATGGCCGCGTATGCCACTGCCAGAAAGCAGATGATGGCGTTTACCGACGCCACCAATGAACCGCTGAACCTGATTCCGGATACCTTGATTGTCGGCCCGAAACATGAAATGACCGCCACCGCCATGCTCACCGCCGATACGATTATCGATTCCGGCGTCGCTATCACCAACCCGTACAAAAACAGCCGGATCGCCCTGCAAGTTTCCGGTCGCTTTATCGGCGATTATGAAGACGATTTCCGGCTGCTCTGCGCCAATCGCGGCGTCAAGCCGGTGGTCCTTCAGGAAGTCTACAAGTCCGGGCTGATCCGCAAAGACCGCTTCGATGACGACAACATGTTCATGGATGACGAAGCGCTCTACGGCGTCAAGTATATCTGCGCCGCCGGTCCCGGACTGCCGCAGCTCTGCGTGGCCGGAATCCCGAACTAAAACAGTAAATGGTGATTGGTAATTGGTGATTAGTTTTAACCAGTTACCAGTCGCCGGTTCCCCGGCTGCTGACCAGTCACAAGTCACCAGTCACTAATCACAAGGATTTGAAACATGTACGCCGATATCTCACAATTACGCGGAAGACTCAAGAACAGCTTCGACGGCATCTATGACGCGGTTGTTGCGGGCAGCGTGACCACGTTTCCGGATGCCCAGGCGGACCTGGAAGCCGCTAACGGCCAGGTGGATGGATATCTGGCCGGGCGCTATCTGGCGCCGGTTACCGCCGATGCCGTATTGCCGCTGTTACAGCACTATACCCTGACGTTGGCCAGTGAACTTGCGTACATGCGCAGCGCCGGATCGGAAATGCCCAAAAAGATCGCGGATGCCGTTAAACAGGTACGCGCCGACCTCCAGGCGATTGCCGACGGCAATAAGCGGTTGCCGGGAGTTCCGGAAACCGCTGTCGGACAGGGCGGCGCGTCCATCCTGTCAATCGAAAAACCGGTCTTTGATCAAAAAAGCATGGAGGGATTCTGACAATTGAAAATTGAAAGTGAAAAATTGAAAATGAAAAACTTTTGTCTTTCAACTTTTATCTTTTGTCTTATTCCTGTTCTGACTCCTGACTACTGTCTACTGACTTCTGGAGGCTGTATATGATCCAGTTCCGGGCAGACGTCACTATCGACAATGAGTTGCAGTCAAAGGCCGCGCGACTGTGCGACACGCTGCCGCTGATGAAATCCTGGGGACAGGGCGTCGCCAGGATGGCTAAACAGAACGCCCGCCAGCATCCGGGACGGTTCTGGCGCGAGATTGCCGACTTCGTGAAGTTGTTCGCAGTTGACGAATATACGCAGATCGTGGAAACTGACCATGTCGCCGCCGCGCAGAAGCAGTTCGGCGGCGATATCCGCCCGAAAAATAAACGGGCGCTGACCATTCCGGTAGCCGACGAAGCCAAAGGCAAAAAAGCAAGTGATTTCGAACTGGGCGGCAGGCCGTTGTTTGTCATGCGCTCGGCCAGGGTAAAGGATCAGGATACTGTGGGAGTGCTGGGATATTCCGCCGGCGGCGAGTTTCATCCGCTGTTTGTGCTGCGGACAAAGGTGCATCAGGAGCCGGAACCATGGTGGCCGACCGAAGCGGAAGTCGTCGGCATCGCCAACCGCGAAGCAGATTACTGGCTAAAAAAACAACTGGGATCAGTATAACTGCATGACAGTAAACCGGTATTACGGTACTCCGGTATAACAGTATGACAGTAGAACCGTTAAACCGTAAAACCGTAGAACCAAGGATTTTAAAAATGTACCGAAAATTCAGCGATATCGCCAGCGATTTAAAAACGCTGCTTACGGATTCCAAACAGTTCCAGGACGTCCGGATTGCGGCGATCACCGATTATGCGCAAATTCTGAAGATGCTGCCGGATATTACCAAAACCCCCGTTGCAATAATCGCCATCGGCGACGGCAATCCCGGCGGAGATTTTGTTTACCGGGAAAGCGCCGTGGGCGTCATTATTATCGACAAACTGCTCGGCGGCAAAGCCACGGAAGCGGCGGCCGTCAGCATCTGGAATATCCTGGACGCGGTGATCGCGCTGTTTGACGATCCGTCTGACGATCCGTCTGACGATCCGTCTGACGAGTCCGACCCGTCTGACGAGTCCGACCCGTCTGACATGTCCGGGCTGCTGCTTCAGGGCGTCTGGCATCAGGTGTTGTCCTGGAGGCCGCTGCCGCTCGGCAGCGACAATGCCGGATACGTGGTGCAGATAACAACTAGAAATCTACCGGGCGAAGCATCGCCCGATGAAATATAAACCAAACTAAGGAGATTTGAAAAATGGCATTAGCAGGAGTCAAAGGCGTAACGGACCGCGTTAAAGGTCAAATCAACCGTAAAACCGCGTACACCGCGCAGACCCAGGATTTATTCGACGGACCCAATATCGTGGATCAGATGACGCACAGTTCGGTCGGCGAAAAAAACGAGGAATTCTACCGTTTTGCCGAGGCTGGCGCGGCATTCGTCAATGAGGCGGTGGACGGCCAGAGCGGCGATGCCGTCGTCACCAAACACGAACTGGTCGAGGATGACAAGGATTTCCAGCGCATCAACAAGACCACCCGCGTCCTGGTGCCGGCGCCGGTAACAGCTTAGTAGTTGCAGTCTGACTGGTCTGATTTATCTGACTTGTCTGACTCGTCTGACTCGTCCGTTTAGTCCGTTTAGTCCGTTGTGTCCGTTGTTTTTAAAAAGGATTTTTACCATGCCTGTAACCGTTGACGTTCCGTCCTGGTATCTGCGGGATAAACAGATTGATTATGAATCTGAAATTCTGCAATGCCTGGGCCATAGCCTGACCATTGGCCGGTTGACCATACCGTCTCCGGCCATCGGCTTCTTTGCGTTGCTGGACGTGGTTGATTCGCAATTCTTCCGCGATCCGCTGGAATGTTCGCTGCTGGACGTCGGCGTCGCCCTGGCGCTGGCCGTGGACGGCAAACGCGCCCTGGTTGCGGCTGACCGCTGCCGGCGCGGCGATAAAGCGCCGCTGGAACGCCGCGCCAGGCATTGCCTGCGCCTGGCTGGAAATGCATTAACGGAAAAATACGCGGACGTGAAAAGACATCTGCTGGAAACCCCCTGGAGCGGATATGAAATGCTGCCAAAGGCCGCTTCCGGCAAAAATACGGCGTTTCTTTTCGACGGACCGGCCATCGCTTCCGTGATCCGGGCCGCCGGAGTCAGCGGCGGCGGCATTGATCATATTCTCTGGAACGTTCCGCTCTGTCTGTCCGGACACCTGGCGGCGCTGCATGCCAGGTATGAAGGCGTCAAAGGCGTCGAACGTCCCAAAGACCGCGCGGATATGGCGCTTCAGCGCGCCGAAGCGCTGGAACGCGAGAAAACCGGCGAATTGCATCCGTGGCAGCTCGACTATCCGGAGGATTACGAGCCGTCCGTAACTCAAATCGAAGCCAGATTCGAGATCGTTGCCGAATACAATGAACTGATGAAAAATAGAATCCAGAATCCAGGAGTCAGCAGTCAGCATGAAAAACCTTGAAAACAGAAGTCAGCATAAACCCGGGAGCGCCGGCTTGTCCGCCTGTGGCGTTGATCGCCTGACCGGCTTTGCTGGCCGTCAGGCTAGTCCCGCGACTGCGGGATCCGTTGTGTCCGTCAAGTCCATTGTGTCCGTGGCTGCTCTTCCGGCTGCTCTACTGAATTCTGACTACTGTCTACTAAATTCTGAAAGGATTTAAAAACCATGTCTGTCATTCAAACCATTCTTAAATTAGTAGGTTCGCAATACAAAAGCGACTTGAACAGTTCTGTCGCCGACACCAAACGCGCGGCGGCGGATGTAAACACGGCGTTGAATTTGACAAAAGCCAAGGATAAATCCGGCAGATTTATCAGTTCCAAAGATATGACCGATTCCGTCGCCGCCGCCAAAACCGCCGCTGACGGCGTCACTTCCGCCTGGGGAGCGGCCGCCGCCAGCGGCAATTCCAAATATAAAAAATCCCTGAACGATTCCGTTACTTTCACCCAGCGCGCCGCCCAGGGCGTTAAGTCCGCCTGGAGCGCGGTCGGCAATATTTTCGGTTTCAGCATCGGCCTGGGCACTATGCTCGGACTCACTAAAAGCACGGCGGGCAAACTGGATGATCTGAAACATTCCGCTGAAAATCTCGGCATGCCGACCGATGAGATGCAGCGCTGGAATGCGGCTGCCCGCAAATCCGGATTGGAAGCCGAAGCTGTCGCCATGGCCGTGTCGCAGATGTCGAATGTCATCAACGGCGCCATGACCGGCGACGAAACATCAGTCAACAAACTCGGCATGATCGGCCTGAAACCCTCGCAGCTTTCCGGACTCGGCACCAGTGAACAGTTCGGACTGGTGCTCGACGGCATCAACCGCGTCCAGGACGGCACTGAAAAACTGGCGCTGTCCAATGACCTGCTGGGACGCAGCGGCAAACATATCAGCGCGCTCGCCGCCAGTTGGCGCGAATATAAACAGGCCATGGACGGCAAGCTTATCCCGGAAGAAGAAATTCAAAAAGGCGAACGCTTTGAGCAGATGCTCCGGAAGCTGGAAGGACTGTTGACCCGCATTATTTCCAAATCCGGAATAATTTCCGGTCTTACCGCTATCGGTGAAAAAGTAGTCGGCATATACGAAAAAAGCCCGGATAAACAGGAGCTGGAGAATCCGAATTCATTCCAGCAAAATTTCTTTGATCGCGGTTCCGGCGTTAAAAATATTCCCGATAAAATTGATTATATGCAGGTTGCGGAAGAAGCATTGCGCAAAGAAGCTATGCAGAAATATAATGATTCGCTTAAGGATAAAAACTGGTTCGACCGCACTTTTGCCGCCAAACCCAATCCAGGGTTCAGCCAGACTGACCGGGAAGCCTGGCTGGATCAGCATCAACCAGCCTGGCGGTCAAAAGAGCAGAATAATTCCGCCGAAGAAGAACGCAACCGTAAAGTCAAAGCCGACGCCGAAGCCAAAGCCAAAGAGGAAGCCGACGTTAAAGCCATGGTCACCCGCACTGAAGCCATGAACACCGATGAAAAGAAATGGCAGGATAAGACCATGGGCGACGCCGTTGACCATGACCGCCAGGCGCAGCAGGGACTGAACAAGGCGCTGGACGAGCAGCTCTCCACCATGCAGGACCAGTTGACCATTCAGCAGCTTAAACTCAAAGGTAAGGAACGCGAGGCCGCCATCACGGCGGAAATCCAGAAAGCGGAAAAGGCCGCGCGGGATTCCGGACAATCCCTGAAACCGGAGCAGCTTATGGCTATCGCGGATTCCACCGGTGCGCTGTATGACGCGGAAAACGCCAATAAACCGCGCACTTTTGCCCCGCCGCAACCGGAAGCCCCGATTATTACCGACGCCGCCCTCCGCGTCGGCGCGTTCGTCGGCCCCCAGGCCCAGCAGTCGGATAATGTGCAGAGCATCTGGAAGGCCACCAAGGATTTAGTCCAGGAAACCCGCGACAATGTCCGGATCATCAAGGATCGCATGCCGCAGCGCCTGGATACTTTAAACAATAACGACGGACCAAGATTCCAGGATAACTAAAATGAAAAACAATAAAAACAGAATTCAGAATTCAGTAGTCAGCAGTCAGCATAAAGTAACGCAAGCATCCTGCTTGCATAACCTTGGACATTGGATATTCAAAATCCCTCTTCATTATCTTCATGTCCTTCATGGTGAAGCGTCGTTTTTCTGTTCTCCGGTTCTCCGGTTTTCCGGTTTTACTGTCATACTGTTATACCGGAGTACCGTAATACCGCTTTATTCTGACTACTGGATTCTGAATTCTGAATTCTTTTTTGGAGATTTATCATGATCGACGGCTTAACCGAACACTACTCCAGCCCGATAAAGTACGGCGACGGACGGATCGAGCGCATCTATCAGGCCAAACGCGGCGCCGGCTGGGATTTGCTGAAATCACTAGGCCATAACTATGCGGCGGCGGACGGCTATCTGGATATGCGCATCTCCCGGGTCTATCCCGCCGGTCCCGCGCTTGACTGGGTTTCCGCCATCTTCAACCCGCTGCCCACCGATATCCTGGCCATTCTGCATCAGGAAGGACTGCCGGAATACAACGTCAATATCAACTGGCTGGAAAAACCCCTGGAAGCATGTCCAAAATACTTAACCTGCTGGAATTATGACCTGTATCAGGCCGTCGATACTTCAAAACCTAAATCTGAGTTTGTACGATATCTTCCTGATTGGTGGGGTGCGACAAAAGATTTAATTATTTCGGGTGAAGATGCATGGAAATACCGCTGGGCAAAGTCCGATCCCGGTGAATTTGAGGATAACTCGGTCAAACCGCCAAAAAAATACCGCTGGCAATTAATTGAACCTCGCGATAAAAAAGGTGAGGAAGCATGGTACTATCCGCAACCGGTCATCGTGGAAAAAATCTATTCCCGCTCTAAAAAAGGCGCGGACAACTATCTGAAGAAAGCCGGACAACTGCTTGCGCCGGTGGATACCAGCGTTTATCCGAAGGACAACGCACACTGGCTGTGCATGCCCCAGGGCCGCCAGAAGGAGGGCGACTGGTACACCGCCGTCACTCATTATGTTTATGCCGACAAGTGGGATGATGATGAATATCCGATCCAATACCCCGCAGTCCTGGCGCATTAAAAGGATTTAATATGAATGGAAGACCGTTAAAACCTGAAGTCGGAATGCTGCTCGCGGATTACAACTGGCTTGCATGGTTCGACTATACTTGTTCGCTGGAGTTGTCCGGCGACGGCAAAACCTGTCGCATCAACCGCACCAATAACGGCACCACGATCACGATCCTGCAATTGCCCCAGTCCGCGCCAGGCGGCGCAACCACCTCCACTGATGAATATAAAGGTCTTTTTGCGGGGATAAATACATCAGACGCTAATGGCCTCAAGATATCAATCATCGATGGTTACAGCGCGGATGAAGATATTTGCGGATATGTCTATATCGATGATTTTTATCCGGTTGATACGGTCGCAAATTTAGCTGTCTCCGCATCCGGCTATGCCATATTAACCATTGATACTACAAACGGGGATGTAGTCACCTCAATAACTTTTGCAGCGGATTTTGAATCCGGATCGGAAAACGATATTGTTAAAATTCCCCTGATTTATGTTAATGTCGTTACCGATGGCACCGGGCATAAATCCATTGCCGATATTCAGCAATTGCAATACGGCATTGTTTATCTTGACCTGCTTAAATTCCCGTCGCTGATTGATGATTATGATGATACTAAGAAAATGGCGCTGATTATGGATTCAGGAGTTTATAGGTTTATCGAAATCGGAGATTGCGAATAATGAAAAAACTGTGGATAAACAATAATACACTTGTAACTGCTGATAATAAAGTGGTTGAATGTGATGATTGTCCGTGTTCAAACATCTTTACAATATCCGCAGGGGGGGATTGCAGTTGCGGGGGACGTAGCGGCCTGTCGCTCGGCGTGCTCGACGGAAACTACCGGTTGACGTATCTGTCAGGAGCGGTATGCACGCAGTCCGGACAGATGTGGAATCATATCTACACCGCCACCAGAATCTGCATGCCCGGCGGCGCTCATGCAATTTATATCGGCAGGGGAAATTATAATGGAGTTTTAGCCCCCGGATTTTCAACTGCGGGATATGCTTCGGCAAATTCAGCCGAGCTGGCCTGTAAAGATACTTATATTGATTATTCGTTTGACGGTTCGGCCAATATTATTATGTGGTATGATGATGATGTTTGCGGGGACAATATAGGATCAATTGCATATTCATTGGAGAAACTTTCATGAAAATCTCGGGGCATATACTGGAAATAGCCAAAGAAAATATTTTGAAAATATTCCCGGAAATGGAAAACGCATATAATTCCGGCAACTGGTCTAAAATATCCAATGAATTTATGAAATTAATTCCGGCTCCCGGCCGCGATATGGAATCCCTGGGCGCATATTTCGATAGAAATACTTTAGAATTTATTGCAGGCAGAGAATTAAAAGAAATACGTTTTGAATATTCTAAAACGATTAAATGTAAATATGCTAAATATACCGGACATCCATTCACCGGCTGTAAAACGTGCGGCGGAACTATTATTGAATGTAATCATGAAAAACAATGGCCTAAAAAACGCAATTCAAAAACCTGTAATTCAAACTGTCATTTTTTTGAAGTAGCTGTTGATATCTAGCTGATTTTTAACTTTTTAACAAAGGGTTTGCATATAACAATTGAAAATTGAAAGTGAAAAATTGAAAATGAAAACTTTAGAACTTACGCACTTTAGAACTTTAGAACTTTTTGCGGAGGCCTCATGATTACCTTAACTGTTAATGTCAATCTCAAGAAGATCGTTGATCCGGCCAATCTCTACCAGCCAATGGCGCTGTCCGCCAAACCCGGCCTGATTGCCGGCGAACCGGATACCGCGGAGCTGCGCCTGGTCAGCGATATGTCCGGGACGCCGTTCCCGGTTAACAGCACTGACCTGTTTGAACTCGGCGGCGATATCAATTTCATTCATACTGATGATCTGATGTTTTATTCCGCATCCGATAAATTCACCATCATTGACGCTCCGAACGGCATTATCCGGTGCGCAATTAACACCAATACTGCTGCATTCCTGGCTAAAGTCACCAAGCAGAACGTCAGTTTCTTTATGCAATTGCGCCGTTACCTGGCCGGCAGCATTACTGGAACTACGCTGCTGCTTGACCAGCTCTATGGCCAGCCAACCGTTATCGACGGCGAAGGCGCGCCGGAATTATCCGACCCGCAATACCTGAATATTACTCAGGCTTACTCCTTAGTCAGAGAGGCTCCCGAATATCAATTTTCGGTTGACGGTTTGGCCGACTGGCACTCAACGCAAACATTGGCGGATAGATACTATCAGACGCGATATCCTCAAGGCGAATGGAGCGATGCAATAAAGTTACCAGACGGACCGCAGGGACCGCAAGGACCGCAAGGGGTTCAGGGAGCTACAGGCCCGCAAGGAGCTATTGGTCCTCAAGGTACAACCGGGGCTGACGGAGCCACCGGACCGCAAGGGGCAACCGGACCACAAGGCGCTACCGGACCACAAGGTATACAAGGCGTAGCCGGTGAAACCCCGAATTTCCTTGCCGGAACTTTTACCAATGCCAATTTGTCTAATTGTGTGCTTTCGATTTCGCACACTCAAGGCAATATTGCGGTTCCGTTCGTCATTACCGATAACAACGGCAATTTTCAGCCACTGGATTCAAACAGGGTTCATTTTGAATCAAATCTCATTACGGTAGATTTCGCCGGATTCGGCGATTTGTCCGGAACATGGAAATATTGTTTCGGAGGCTTAAAGGGAGATACAGGTCCGGCAGGAGAGCGGGGAGCGGATGGCGTTAATCTTGTATTCAAAGGCGCGTATAATCCCTCCGTAACTTATGATACAGATAATGGCGCTCAATATAATGGCTCAATCTGGGCTTCAAAAGTTGATGATAATACAGGCAATACCCCTGAAGAGGGCGATTACTGGACACTGGCTATTTCTAAAGGCGAGGCGGGTGATACTGGCCCGCAGGGCGCGACCGGCGCCACAGGAGCAACCGGGCCGCAAGGCGTTCAGGGACCAGCCGGAGCTACAGGTTCAACTGGGGCGACTGGCCCCCAAGGCTCTACTGGTCCGCAGGGCGCGGTTGGCCCTCAAGGGGTGCAGGGAGCGACCGGCCCGCAAGGGCCCTCAGGAACTGCATATACATCTACACGCTATGTAAAAGGCAATATTAGCGGAGCCGTTACGATTGAACGTGGATATGGAGACTTTCAGGTATGTACTACAACTGGAAATGTTACCGGTATTACAATCTCGAATCTTTCAACGGAAACTGGAATGATTATCAGAATAAATAATCCCTCTGGTTATACAGTTGCATGGGGTTCAAACGTAATTGTTACCAGCGCCGAAACCGGGAATTATGCTTTATCTTTTTACAGCGATAATTCTGTAATAGGATATTACGGAAAGGCTCAAATACTATGAAAGCTTTTGAGTTGATGCAGAAAATTGGATTTAAGGGTAATGGTACTTGCTTTAAATATTCTTACACTGTTTCCGGGGCAGGCACTCCATCTTGTAACGGAGTGTATTTTACGAGAGGAGACGGGTTTATTTGGAGTGAAACCAATAGCAGGGTGTATACATTTGGCGGAGGCAGTGGAGGTCATGGACTTTTTGCTCCCGCATTTTCGGGCTCTTTATATAATTTTATATTATGTTATGATGGCAATTATGATAATTTTTCAACATTCTGGGTTAACATATATTACTCATGGTATGGAACCTGCCCTCAAGATATAAGAAATCCACAAATAGGAGCTCAAGGAACTGCTCCATTCCCAACAATAATTTAACCATAAAAAGAGAGGTAAAAACAATGAAAACAACGATGAAAAAGGTGCTTGTCGGACTGCTGATATTTTCAGCGGTGATCTGCTGTAATGCGGTTGTTTTGACTAACTATGTAACGGTTGAACTCGCGACTGCTCCGGCGACCGGAGTAAACCCGCCTTCGGGTTTCGTCTATCAGTGGTGGACTGTTTCGGGTTCTGCTCTGACATTGAACTGGCGCGATAGTTCAGGCGTAAACCATACTTTCAGCGGTTCTGGTGGCGGTGGTACAACATATACTGCCGGTACAGGAATTTCCATTGTTAACGGCGTTATTTCGGCGACCGGAACAGGCGGCGGGGATACTGGCGGAACCATAGTAACAATAATTTCAGGCGTAACTTGGACAGTTCCCGCTGGCGTTACGTTACTTAAAGATGTCTGGATTATTGCAGGCGGCGGTGGGGGGGGCGGTGGAGCCAATAGAGACGGTGGCGGCGGCGGTGCAGGCGGAATCACGAGATTCTCAAACATCTCTGTAATTCCTGCCGCTTCTCATACTGCAACTATAGGCGCTGGTGGCACTGGTGGAGCTGGTAATGCTGCCGGAGGAAAGGGCGGCAATTCCAGCATTATTATTAATGGCATTACATATTCCGCAGATGGTGGCGGGGGCGGGGAGGGATTTGGTTCTAGTGATCGTACAAAGATTAACGGTGCAAGTGGAGGCGGCGATGCTTCTACTGGTGCATCTGGCGGCACTGGCATTGTCGCCTCACTAGGCAAATACGCAATCAATCAAGGACAGGGGTCAGATGGTGGAATTGCTGGCGGTGGAGCCGCTGGCGGTGGCGGTGGATATTCTACTGTTGGCGGCAATTTCTCGGGTACTACCGGAGGCGCTGGAGGAGCGGGGTTGGACTTATCCACTCTGGTTGGTACTTCGATAGGTGCTTCCGGTTTCTTCTCCGGTGGTGGCGGTGCTGGCGGTACTTCCGCTTCAAGTGGCGGTGCTGGCGGTACTGGTGGAGGTGGTGCAGGTGGAGGTTCAGTTTCCGCCGCAGTTGTCGGCACTGCAAATACTGGCGGTGGTGGAGGTGGCGGAGGACTTGGAAATAACGGAGCTAATGGTGGCTCCGGCATAATCATAATCAGATATTAATTGAGGTTTAACATGAAAAATCTATTAATCGTTCTTTTAGTTGGTTTGATGCCGTTATGCTACGGCGCAAAATTCGCAATCATCAAAGACAGTAAAGTAATTAATATCATCGAGGCGGATGCAACGAACGCCGCAAGTATTGCTTCCGTCATGGGTGCAATTGCTATTCAAAGCAATACCGCAGGGATTGGACAGATTTATAACTCAGACGGAACTTTTTCGCCAGCCGCTTCAGTGCCTAATTCAGACAGTTCGTCGCTGCATCAATCCTCTAAGCCACTGAAACTACAGCAAGCGGAAAATGTCTATCTGTCCGTAGCCGCGCAAGTGCCGGGATATGTCGCCGGTGATACCGCCAGCGTAATTTCAGTAAAACTACAAGCGGCAGTCAATGCTGGAACGATCACCCAGACTACCGCGCTTCAAATCGGCCTGCAATTGCTCGGTGCAATCCATGACGTAGAGATCGCCGGCGGTTCCTGGCAGGACTTGCCCCTGATCCCGCATGTAATTACCTCGAGTCCATAACGTCCATCAAGTCCATACAGTCCATTAACTAAGGAGTTTCCCCATGCACCCCATTCAAAAACCAGTTTTAGTCATTATCCAGGGCGGCGGCTGCCGCCAGATTGAAGCAGCGACGGGCATGCTGAAGGCCCTTGACGAACAGGGTATTATCGTTGATCTGTATCGCGGTGCCAGTGCCGGCGCGATCGTCGCCGCGCTGCATGCGTCCGGACTCTCCGGCAAGCGCATGGAGTCGATCATCCGCCTGACGCCCGTCAATCGGCTGTTCAGCCGGTCGCTGTGGGGCATGTTTAAACTACTGATCCCCGGCATTAAATGCGACTATCTGTATTCGACCGATGGCCTCTATGCCTTCCTGGAGCAGCATATTAACGCGGTCATGTGCCTCCAAAAAGTACTGGTCAGCGTGACCCGTTATCCGGATGATATAAGCTCGGAATATATCGCTGAAATGAAACCGGCCACGCCTGAAAGCGTTCGCGCCAGCTCGGCCATTCAGGAGATATTTCCTCCGGTCGCGCTTGACGACGGTATTTATGGAGACGGCGGCCTGATGAATAATGTGCCTACGGTCCATATCTCGTCCATTTCCCAGTACGAACATATCTATATTCTGCTCTGCCCGGAAGACTCCACTGAACAGTCCAAGCCCTGGACCAAGATCGGTCGGTGTCTTCAGGATGCCGACACTAAGTTCGACAGCGAAGCCGATGAAGTAAAAGACACATGGCAAAATCTGGATAACGTCACCGTCCTCCAGCCCCCGCCGTTCCCCTCCAGCCTCTTGGACTGGAGCAAAGATTTCGGCCTGATCCAACATGCCTACGAATACGCCAAAACCCAATTAACCAATTATTTCGGTTCCATGTAATTAACCCGGGAACGCCGATCTCCTGATCGGCTCCCATAAACTAAAGGAGATCGAAAAGTGAAAAGAACGTCCCTGATCCTCGTCGGACTGCTGGCCACAGCAGTGTCATTCACCGGATGCCGTGGAATTGAAACTGCTTACAGCAGGAATACGTTGTCGGAAACTGGCACCATAAAAGAGACAAAAAAGGACGGTACTGTTATTGAAACGACGCTTCCAAAAGGTACTGTTATGGAAAAGACTACGCGCAAGTCTGATGAATCATTATTGACTGATCAGGTTCTGGCAACATCCGGCAGCGTCCAGGCTCTCAGAATAAAACCGATCACCAGTGATTCTGATTCTCCGACCGCTGAAGTAATATTAGGCGGAGCCAATCATGCCGGAACTAAATCTCCAACCGACAATAATCAGCCGATGTATGCCTACTCTAGATCGAGTTCAATCTTTGGCTCGATCACCAGCGCCAGCGCCGCCGGAGTCAGTTTCGTTTATATTGGCGTAAAAGGCGAATCCGCTGCCGATACGGCCACGCGAATCGAGTCGCTTAAAAAACTGGCGGAAGATTCAGCGTCAAACTCTGACACATCTTCCCAGACCGCGACAGCCACTTCGACTACTAATTCTTCCACGCCTGCATCCCCCGCCGCAACCACAAACACAAAATAACCCCTAAAAAAAAGGAGGATAAAAAGATGAAGACATTATTATTGGAAGTGTTGACCGCGTTGATCGCCCTGGGAGAAGCCGAAGCTACCAAACTCATCGAGAGCAAGGTAGTCCAGGGAGTAATTACCACCGGAGTCGGACAAATTGTCCAAAAGACAATCTCTGACATCTCCGGCCTGCTTGGCCACGTAGAATCCGCCCATGCTGCCGATCCGCCGCCGGTAGCTGATGCGCCAGTAGTAGACGCGCCGGCCGTAGACGCGCCGGCCGTAGACGCGCCGGTGGTAGACGCGCCGGTGGTAGACGCTCCGGTAGTTGACGCTCCGGTAGTTGACGCTCCGGTAGTTGATGCTCCGGTAGTAGACGCGCCGGCCGTAGACGCGCCGGTGGTAGACGCGCCGGTGGTAGACGCTCCGGTAGTTGACGCTCCGGTAGTAGACGCGCCGGTAGTAGACGCGCCGGTAGACGCTGATCGGGCGACAGTTATTCCTGTCGAAAGTTAATTGTTCCCCAGGCGGCAGCCCGGCAAGCAATCCGGACTGCCTACTGGCAAACAAGCCAAGAGTTTTTCAATGATAATTAGAACAGGTTTACACAGAAAGTTTTCGACAGAAATTAGAAACGGTTTACATAAGGAAGTAAAAAACATAGACCAATCCACATTGTAGTTTTAAACGGAAATTTGAAACAGTTTGCACAAGTTAAAATAACTTGCGCTATTTTTTTGTCCACACATGTGCAAACCGATTGCCCAGGCATGTACAAACCTTTTGTCACACTACACCATTACAGGCTCCTATAATCGGAAATTTATCAGAATAATCCAGTGCGTACTGTTTCAATGCCAGCCCGATTTGTTTCAGATTAGACATGCAGCCTATGCGGCGTGATTTTTCCCTCGCCGTGCCCAGCGCAGGCAGTAATATTCCCGCAAGAATCGCGATGATGGCGATCACGACCAGGAGTTCTATGAGCGTAAAACGAATTTTTTTAAGCATAAATCATTCCCCTTTATTCAAATACTCTATTAGTATAGCATAAAAAAGATAAAAAAACAAGCGTGAACTGGTCTATGCTTTATATTATTATGAGAAAGAAAATTGAAAAAGTAAACGTCCCCCTCCCAAGACCTCA
>Ga0364881_10113_pt2 | contig 50745 bp, 57 predicted proteins | sample ExccelJu500001D4_5_FD_206923 | JGI IMG/M metagenome (GOLD analysis project Ga0364881, IMG submission 206923) | Enriched cells from Trout Bog Lake Hypolimnion, Wisconsin, USA - BchlTB.July30.5000.01.D4 | ecosystem: Environmental > Aquatic > Freshwater > Lake > Hypolimnion/Profundal zone | place...
GGATTCAACGTTGATACATTTAACGCCCGCCTTTAATGCTTGGGCGATTTCTTCGGCGGATTTTCCAACGCCAGCAAATACCAGGCTTTGAGGATCGGCTCCGATTGTTAAGGCGCGGGCTAGTTCGCCGCCGCTAACCAAGTCAAATCCTGCGCCTAATTTTTTGAAGCAATCAATGACCGCTAAATTGCTATTAGCCTTCATTGCAAAATGAACGCGGGCGCGACGCTTGCCTTTGCCATCGAGGCAGGCGCGGTCATAGGCTTGGTAGGCCTCCGTTAACGCTTTTTTACTATAGATATAGAGTGGTGTCCCAAACTCTTTTGCTAAATCAGCCAATGGGACATCTTCTGCGTACCAGGCGCCATGGCGCTCTGAGAATCCAGATAATGTGGGAAGAGGGATTACAGGGCTTTTCATTGCTTTACCGGAGGTGGAGTAGTTACGCTAGTGCTTTGGGGTGGATACAGCTTGCCTTTAGGCTCTGGTTCGCTTGGGGCTGTTGGTGCGGGCGGCGGGTTTGGTAAATAAAGCGGTCCTCTAACCCCACATCCCACAAGGGATATTAGGAGGCTAATACCGAGGGTTCTTATAAGAATCGCTATCATGAATGTCTCTAAAACGAATGATTGAATATAGCATGCAGGACTCGCCAATGAAGCCAAATAATGCCACTCCAGAACGGATTGATGACAAGCAATTTCATCAGTTGGGGGCTAATTTGCTGCACTCAATCGAGGTGGCTTTAGAGACTGCCGACGACGAACTAGATCTGGATCTAGATGTAGAGCGTCAAGGCGGTAATGTTATTAATATTCGGTTCCGCGATCGCAGTGTCATCGTAGTGAACACGCAAACACCATTGCATGAGATTTGGGTGGCAGCTAAGTCTGGCGGCTACCACTATCGCTGGTCGGGAACCCTAGTTGCCCCATTATGGTTAGACACCAAAACGGGACGTGAGCTATTGAGTGACTTATCTGAGTTTGCTAGTGCTCAGGCAGGTAAATCAGTCAAGATTGATTTGCTAAAGTAATTCCTGAATGCATTAAGCCGCGCCCGTGGCTTTTAGAGTTTCAAGCACGGTTGCATCAGCTACGCTCTTAATCTGTGCTTTGCCGATTTTTTCTAGAAGGACATAGCGGATGGTTCCGCCCTCAGTCTTTTTATCTACTTGCATGAGTTCCATGTAACGCTCGGCACCAAATTTAGGCGGCTTAATTGGAAGGCTCATCGACTGAATAATCTTTGTTAAGCGGTCGACTTCCGCTTGGGTGATGTGGCCAAGTCGGCAAGATAGGTCTGCACCCAACACCATTCCGCAGCCCACCGCTTCACCGTGCAGCCATTCTCCATAACCCATACCGGCTTCTATGGCGTGACCAAAGGTGTGGCCAAAGTTGAGGGTAGCGCGAATACCACCCTCTCGTTCATCTGCAGAAACTACGGCAGACTTGATTTCGCAAGAACGCAATACTGCGTGAGCCATTGCTTCTGTATCGCAAGCCAACAAGGCTTTGGGGTTAGCTTCAATCCAATCTAAAAATTGGGCATCAGCAATTGCACCATGTTTAATGACTTCAGCCAGACCGGCAGACAGCTCACGTGGAGGAAGTGTTTTTAAAGTATTTAAATCTGCGATGACAGCTTCTGGCTGATGAAAGGCGCCAATCATATTTTTGCCAAGCGGATGATTAATGCCTGTTTTGCCGCCAACTGATGAATCGACTTGCGCTAATAGCGTAGTGGGTACTTGAATGAAGCGAATACCGCGCATAAAGCTAGCGGCCGCAAAGCCAGTCATGTCACCAATGACACCACCTCCCAGCGCAACCAACATCGTTTGGCGATCAGCGCCATGGGTCAGCAGGGCATCAAATATCAGCTGTAGATTTTTCCAGTCTTTATAGGATTCGCCATCTGGCAAAACAATTCTTCTGACGGGCTTACCAAGTTTTTCTAAAGTTTTCGTAAGGCGATCGGCATAGAGCGGCTCGACTGTTGTATTGGTAACGATATAAATTGAATTGGCTTTCTCGCAGGCGCTAAAAAGTGCGGGCTGATCAATCAGGTCCGTACCAATGTGGATTGGATAGCTTCTAATGCCGAGATCTACTTCAAGTGTTTTCATAAGAATTTCAGGAGGACAGTTCAAGCTGCATGATTAAAGTGTTGACCAATTGATTGACGCTGGGTTTACCAGTCTCAATCACATGGTCTGCGATTTCACGATAGAGGGGGTCGCGAATGGCATATAAATCCTCTAGAATTTTTTTGGCATCACCATTTCTTAGCAGTGGGCGACCTTCTCCACCTTTAGTGCGATGCCAAAGTTCAATTGGGTTTGCATGGAGGTAAATGACAACCCCTCGCTCGCCAAGTACTTTGCGATTTTCTGGAAGCAGCACTGCGCCACCTCCAGTCGCCAAAATAATATCGTGCTCAGCGGTAATTTCATTGATCGCTTGCGCTTCACGCTTGCGGAAACCTTCTTCACCTTCCATCTCAAAGATAACAGGAATCTTGACTCCGCAGCGATCTTCAATGACATGGTCAGCATCCAGAAAACGACGCCCCAATTTTTTGGCAAGCACTTTTCCAACAGTCGATTTTCCTGCGCCCATCAGGCCGATCAGAAAGATATTGTTGGATGAAGAGTTCACCCTCAGATTTTATTAGGGTTTATCAAGGACAGTGGGAGTTAAGAAGACCAGCAACTCAGTTTTATCTTCTAACTTTGATTTATGGCGAAATAAATGACCTATGAGGGGGATATCACCCAATAAAGGGACTTTGACTTCATCCTCGCGTTCGGTTGTCTGAAAGATGCCCCCAATGATGGCTGTCCCCCCATTTTCTACGGTGACTTCTGAGCTGAGGTTTTTGGTATCAATGGCATAACCCTGCTCAGTTTTCATGCCAATAGTGTCTTTGTTGATGCCTACCAGCATGGATATCTTGCCATCCGGATGGATTTTCGGCAAAACCTCCAAGCGTAGATTGGCTTTGCGGAACTGCAATTTGCTGCCGCTTTGGGAGGTAGTTTGATAAGGTAGCTCAGTGCCTTGTTCGATCGTTGCCTTCACCTGATCCCCAGTCATGATGCGAGGGTTAGAGAGAATTTTTCCTTGACCATCGGACTCTAGGGCAGAAAGCTCCATTTGTAATAAGCGGCTTGCATTCTTAGAAACCAAGATGGCAGCCAGGCTTGCTGGGTTGAAACCGCTCAGGCCAGTACCCGCTAAATCTAGATTAGCACTGAGCTTTTGGTCTGGATGGCCCCCAATCTCATTTGCTTGATACCCCAGCTTCATGCCGAGTTCGCGGGCAAATCGTTGGTCTGCCTCCACGATTCTTGCCTCAATGAGAATTTGCCTTGGGCTATTAATGTGGTCTCCTCCAAAGGGTAATGCGGCATCTTCTCTGCGGAATTTTTGAAATGCCTGTATTTCTGAATGAGGGCCAATCCAGTAGATATCACCATTGCGCGCCAATCGCAGACCCCTGCTAGCAATGATGGAATGAAGGGCTGTTTGCCAAGGGGTATTAGTCAGATCAACTGAAATCGTCCCCTTGATAGATTCGCTCAAAAGAAAATTGGCTCCCCCTATTTTGGCCAGAATTTGGAGAAGTTCAGATAGTTCAATATCGGTAAATTGCAAACTGATAGGACTATCCAGGGGCACTTGGGATGGGATAGTTGCCTTTGCTGAACCCATCCAAAAACTGATGGAAAAAGCAAAAGAGGCGATACAAATTTGGAGTCTGAAGAGGGGTGGTTTCATTCGATTTTTGACGCTTTCAAGATTAAGGATTTACCTTTGGGGTTGGTGATAGTTGCTTGGGTTTTTTGGATTTCAGAAAGGCGCCAGTCACCCAAAGCCGGGCTTCCTAGTTGCAAAGACAATCGACCTTGGCTGTTGAGGAAAAAAGCTTGCTGGACGCCCCCAACTTGGGTCATCCCCAAATACCGCCAACGACGCAGTTCAGACTCATGGGGATCGACCTTGGGGGTGCTTGAAGTCTTGGTTTGGGGTGTTGGTATTAATTTAGAGTGAATGCTTACTTCTAATTCATCCATTGCTAGATATAAATCATCTTGCTCTGTCTCTATATTATTTTGGTATTGTGCAAATTCTTTTTTGAGCTCCATCAGTTGATGTTGAGTCTTCTCAAGCGCGAGCTGGGAATCATTTTTGAACGGCTCAAGCGCTAAAAAGAGGATCGAAAATATGGCAACAGCAGAGCCTATCAAGACTAGAAATAGCCATATATTTTTACTCTTGGCCTGGAAATCAAGGCTCCCTAGAAGGTCACTTTTTACGGAGTTGGAGCTTGGGTAGGCGGGCTCCTTAGGCGCGGAAGATTTACGAATTCCATGGGGGTCAGGGATGGCGGGGTCATCCCCCAATTCACTGAGAATGTCATCAAATGACTGCGGGGAAATATGTCTCTTAGGCATACCTCATTGTTCAGTCGCCTATGTGGAAATGCCATCAGACGGGTCAGATCCTTCTGTCAGAAAAAGCCTGCAAGATTTTCTGAGTCCTGGGGTTTTAGAGTTTTAGGAAAATAGCCCAAGCACCCTATAATTTGAGCTTATGGCTCTCCCCCCAAAAGACAGGCCGCCGCTAAATCAGCGGTCGAATAGATTCCCTGATAGACGCCCGCGTCAATATGGAGTGAAGTCTGCCTCCATTGGGAAATCAGGTAGCAATCCATTAGTTAAGGCTTTGCTCATCATTGGCGTCGTGTTTGCTTTGGTGTTTACTTTGCTGCTGGGCTATGCCTTTTTGATCGCCAAACCAAATCTACCCAAAATTTCTGCGCTAACGGACTACAACCCTAAGACGCCACTGCGGATTTATACGGCAGATAAGGTTCTGATCGGAGAGTTTGGCGAGGAGCGGCGCAAAGTGATCCCTTTAAGCGAAATTCCGCTCAGTATGCGTAATGCGGTGATAGCCACCGAGGACGATCGTTTTTATTCGCATGGCGGTGTGGACTACGTGGGCGTTATAAGGGCAGCCACCGCCAATTTACGTGGCCACTTATCGCAAGGTGCATCAACTATCACCATGCAGGTTGCTCGCAACTTCTTCTTAAGCAATGAAAAAACCTTTAGCCGGAAGATTTATGAAATTCTGCTTGCCTGGGAAATCGAGTCACAGTTAAGCAAAGACAAGATCCTCGAAATCTATATGAATCAGATTTTCTTGGGTCAAAGGGCTTTTGGCTTTTCTAGTGCTGCCCAAATTTATTTTGGCAAAGAGTTGAAAGATATCAGCATTGCTGAGTCAGCTATGTTGGCGGGATTACCAAAAGCACCTTCCGCCTATAACCCGGTTACCAATTTTCGCCGCGCAAAAATACGCCAGGAATATATTTTGCAGCGTATGCGGGATTTGTCTTACATCACGCCTGAAGACTATAAAAAAGCCATGACCGAAGAATTGCATATTCGCGGTCTTGGTAATGAGTTCAGTACTCGTGCTGATTTTCCGTCAGAGATGGTGAGGCAAATATTGCTTGCCCAGTATGGGGATGCAATCTACTCACAAGGAATTGATGTCTACACGACCATTTTGAAAGCAGATCAAGATGCAGCTTATAAGGCAGTGCGTCATGGAATTTTTGAGTACGACTTGCGTCATGCCTATCGAGGGCCTGAAGGATTTATTGATCTTCCTGAGGACACTGTAAAGCGGCAGCGTGCAATTGATGAGGCTTTGCTTGCTTACCCACAGTTAGATGACTTGCAATCAGGCGTGGTGTTGGATGCCAAGCCAAAGGAAATGCAGGTCATGATCTCTACAGGAGATGTCATCACGATTAAAGGCGACGGCCTGAAATTAGCCTCAGCTTCTTTAACGGATAGCAGTCAACCGAAAAAACGTTTGCGCCCCGGTGCGGTAGTAAGACTGTTATTTGATGGTGGCGTTTGGAAATTAGCGCAGTTGCCACAAGTTGAAGCGGCTTTTGTTTCTATGAATGCAGAGACGGGCGCGATTCTTTCATTGGTCGGTGGCTTTGATTTCCGTCGCAATCAATTTAATCACGTGACCCAAGCCCTGCGTCAACCAGGCTCTTCGTTCAAACCTTTTATCTACGCAGCTGCGATTGAAAAAGGCTTCACACCCAGCACCATGGTCAATGACGCTCCTTTATCGATTGGCAGCATGGAGACAGGCAGTCAGGCTTGGGAGCCTAAGAACTACGATGGTAAGTATGAAGGCATGATGCGCTTGCGCACTGCCCTAGCAAAGTCTAAAAACTTGGTGTCCGTTCGGATTATTCGTGCGATTGGACCTTCCTATGCTCAGGAATATATTCAGCGTTTTGGTTTTGAGCCGGAGAAACATCCACCCTATTTAACAATGGCCTTAGGCGCGGGATCAGTAACGCCCTTGCAAATGGCATCCGCATATAGTGTTTTTGCAAATGGTGGATATCGCGTAGATCCTTACCTAATCAATAAGATGGTTGATTCGAAAGGAAACATTCTGTTTGAGGCTAAGCCGACGAGTGTTGAAGATGGTGCTCCACGAGTGCTAGATGCCCGCACGGCCTTTGTCATGGATAGCATGTTGCAAGAAGTGACTAAGACGGGAACGGCAGCCAGTGCCAGAGCCAAATTGGGACGTAACGATATTGCCGGTAAAACAGGCACGACTAATGATTCTCATGATGCTTGGTTTGCTGGCTACAACCCTAAAGTAGTCGCGATTGCCTGGATTGGCTTTGATAAGCCAGCAAGCTTAGGTGATCGAGAGACTGGCGGCGGTCTGGCATTGCCAATGTGGATCTCTTATATGACTACCGCATTGAAAGATATCCCGCAAACGTCTCGCGAGGTTCCGACTGGTGTAACGCAAGCAGATGGCGATTGGTTTATTCCAGAGTTTGCGACAGGTGGCGGTACTCGCGAACTTCAATAGTTCGCATAGTCATGGCTAGACAGGCACGTACTGTTATTCCTGGTCAAGCCATGCATGTCATGGTGCGTGGGAATAATCGTGAAATGCTTTTTTATAGCGATGCCGATCGCAGAATATATCTAGACTGGTTGCGCGAAGCAGCCAAACAATTTTCTTGTGCGGTTCATGCCTACGCGCTAATGCCTAATCATGTGCATTTACTAATGACCCCGCAGAATGCAGATTCCTTAGCAAAAACGATGCAATCTTTAGGTAGGCGGTACGCACAGTACTTCAATCAGCAGCATCATCGCTCGGGAACGATTTGGGAAGGGCGCTATCGTTCCTCTCTAATTGACCCAGATTACTTCCTGCGTTGTCAGCGCTATATAGAGCTCAATCCAGTGAGAGCTGGATTTGAGTCAACGCCACAAGATTCGGGGTGGACTAGCTTTGGAACGCATATTGGCGGAAATGCTGAGCCGTGGCTGGTCGATCATCAACACTTTTGGAAGTTAGGTAATACGCCCTTTGAAAGGCAGATGAGTTGGTCAGGCTTTGTAAAAGAGGGCGCACCCCATTGGGAAGATCGGCAAATCACAGAATCTCTCATTCGCTCTAAGCCATGGGTGAGTGATATCTATGCTAAAAAATTGTTTAAAGACGATCCTGATCTAGCTCAAATTCGCTATCGTGGCCGACCAAGAAAGATAAAGTCTTTTAATACAGCAGCTTAGAGAATTCTCAGACCCAAGGGTATTGCAGACGTAGGTACTAATCTTATGAGTCTGTCCCCATTTTAATAATTCATTTTGGTGCGGTCTATAAATAAATGGGACAGACTCATTTTATTTCTATTGCATCAACATGGGTATTCACCTATATTTGATCCTCCAAAAGTAATCAGGCCTTTGTCGCCCTCGGAAATACTATGACTACACAAACAAATACAGATCTTCGTCCAATTGCTCAAGGCTTATATGACCCACGAAATGAGCATGATGCATGCGGCGTCGGATTCGTCGCGCACATAAAAGGTAAGAAATCGCACGAGATCGTTGCTCAGGGTCTGAAGATTCTTGAGAACTTAGATCATCGGGGAGCAGTTGGTGCCGATCCACTAATGGGTGATGGCGCTGGAATCTTAATTCAGATTCCAGATACGCTCTATCGCGAAGAGATGGCTAAGCAAGGCGTGACATTGCCACCATTTGGTGAGTATGGTGTTGGCATGATCTTTTTGCCAAAAGAAAACGCATCACGTTTGGCATGTGAACAAGAGTTAGAGCGCACAGTGCGTTTAGAAGGCCAAGTTGTTTTAGGTTGGAGAGATGTGCCGGTAGATGTGAAATTACCAATGTCTCCAACTGTTAGAAAGACTGAGCCATTTATACGTCAAATTTTTATTGGCCGCGGCCGAGACATCATGACAACTGATGCGCTGGAGCGTAAGTTGTATGTGATTCGTAAAACCGCTAGCCATGCGATTCAGGATTTACATCTCAAGCATGGCAAAGAATATTTTGTAGCATCCATGTCTGCCCGTACCATTGTGTACAAGGGCTTGCTCTTGGCAAACCAAGTGGGCGCGTATTACGAAGACTTACAAGATCCACGTACCGTTTCAGCATTAGCGTTAGTACATCAACGCTTTTCTACAAACACATTCCCAGCTTGGGAATTAGCCCACCCATATCGCATGATTGCTCACAACGGCGAGATCAATACCGTTAAAGGAAACGTTAACTGGGTTAACGCACGTGAAGGGGCTGTTAGCTCACCAGTATTAGGCGATGACCTCAAAAAACTATGGCCACTGATTTATCCAGGTCAATCAGACACTGCTTGCTTTGATAACTGCTTAGAGCTGTTAGTTATGGCAGGCTACCCGTTGGCGCAAGCCATGATGATGATGATTCCAGAGGCATGGGAACAACACACATTAATGGATGAAAACCGTCGTGCTTTTTATGAATACCATGCCGCAATGATGGAGCCATGGGATGGCCCAGCTGCAATGGCCTTTACGGATGGTCGTCAAATTGGCGCAACCTTAGATCGCAATGGTTTACGTCCTGCACGCTATTACGTAACAGACGATGACTTAGTCATCATGGCTTCTGAAGCCGGCGTATTGCCTATTCCAGAAAACAAGATTGTTCAAAAATGGCGCTTGCAACCAGGCAAGATGTTCATGATTGACATGGAGCAAGGCCGCATTATTGACGACATTGAATTGAAAAATGCCGTTTCAAAAGCAAAACCTTATAAGAGCTGGATTGACGCAGTACGCGTTAAGCTGGACGAGGTAGATTCCAGCAAGGACGACATCGTTGATGAGAAAACAACCATTCGCCCAGCTGCAAAATTATTAGATCGCCAGCAAGCCTTTGGTTATACCCAAGAGGATATTAAGTACCTCATGGCGCCGATGGCAATGAATGGCGAAGAGGCTATTGGCTCGATGGGTAACGATAGTCCATTAGCCGTTCTTTCAAATAAGAACAAGCCGCTATATAACTACTTCAAACAGTTGTTTGCGCAAGTTACCAATCCTCCGATCGATTCGATTCGTGAAAATATGGTGATGTCATTAGTGTCGTTTATTGGACCAAAACCCAATTTGCTCGATACCAACAATATCAATCCACCAATGCGCTTGGAAGTCAGTCAGCCCATTTTGGATTTTGACGATATGACGAAGATTCGCCATATTGGTCATTACACCAATGGCAAATTCCGTTCGTATGAATTGGATATTTGCTATCCAGCAGTCTGGGGTAAAGCCGGGATTGAAGCGCGTTTGGCCTCACTTTGTGCAGAGGCTGCAGATGCCGTGCGCTCTGGCTACAACATCTTAATTGTGAGTGATCGCCAGGTAGACGAGAAGCACGTTGCGATTCCTGCCTTGTTGGCAACCTCAGCAATTCATCAGCATTTGGTTGAAAAAGGTTTACGTACCAGTGTTGGCCTCGTTGTTGAAACCGGTAGCGCACGTGAGACACATCACTTTGCACTCTTGGCTGGCTATGGTGCAGAAGCCGTACATCCGTATCTCGCGATGGAAACTCTGGCTGAATTGGCCAAAGGCTTATCAGGCGACTTGTCGGCTGAAAAGGCAGTGAAGAACTTTATTAAAGCCGTTGGTAAGGGCTTACAAAAAGTCATGTCCAAGATGGGCATCTCCACCTATATGTCGTATACCGGCTCACAAATTTTTGAAGCCATTGGTTTAAATCATGAAGTGATCGATCAGTATTTCAAAGGCACTCCATCCAATGTTGGTGGTATTGGTGTATTTGAAGTGGCTGAAGAAGCTTTACGCATGCACACAGGTGCATTTGGTGATGACCCAGTGTTGACCAATATGCTTGAAGCTGGTGGTGAGTATGCATTCCGTACCCGTGGTGAAAACCACATGTGGACACCCGACACCATTGCGAAGTTGCAACACTCCACCCGTATTGGAGCTGAGAAGGGTTATCAGACCTATAAAGAGTACGCTAACATCATCAATGACCAAAGCAAGCGTCAAATGACATTGCGTGGTTTGTTTGAATTCAAGATTGACCCAGTAAAAGCGATTCCATTGGATGAAGTGGAATCTGCAAAAGAAATCGTGAAACGCTTTGCTACGGGCGCGATGTCTTTAGGTTCTATTTCTACTGAAGCGCATGCTACTTTAGCGATCGCCATGAATCGTATTGGTGGTAAGTCCAACACTGGTGAGGGTGGCGAAGATCCAAATCGTTATGTCAATGAGCTCAAAGGCATTCCTATTAAGAAGGGTGAAACTTTAGCCAGTATCTTAGGTGCCGATGTTGTTGAGGCGAATATTCCTTTGTTGGATGGTGATTCATTACGCTCCAAAATTAAACAGGTCGCATCTGGTCGTTTCGGCGTGACCACAGAGTACTTGCGTTCTGCTGACCAGTTACAGATCAAGATGGCTCAGGGCGCTAAGCCCGGTGAAGGCGGTCAATTACCTGGCGGCAAGGTTTCTGATTACATTGGTAAGTTGCGTTACTCAGTGCCAGGCGTTGGTTTGATTTCTCCGCCTCCGCATCATGACATTTATTCAATTGAAGATATTGCCCAGTTGATTCATGACTTAAAGAACGTCAATCCTGCCGCAGATGTTTCTGTAAAGCTGGTCTCTGAAGTAGGTGTTGGCACGATTGCTGCTGGTGTTGCTAAAGCGAAGGCGGATCACGTTGTGATTGCTGGTCATGATGGTGGTACTGGCGCATCTCCTTTGTCTTCCATCAAACATGCTGGTTCCCCATGGGAGTTAGGCTTGGCTGAAACCCAACAGACATTAGTGCTCAACCGCTTGCGTAGTCGCATTCGTGTTCAGGCTGATGGCCAAATGAAAACTGGTCGTGACGTAGTGATCGGTGCTTTGTTGGGCGCAGATGAATTTGGTTTTGCAACGGCACCATTGGTTGTTGAAGGTTGCATCATGATGCGTAAGTGTCACTTGAATACCTGCCCGGTGGGCGTTGCTACCCAAGACCCAGAATTACGTAAGAAGTTTGCCGGCAAGCCAGAGCACGTTGTGAACTTCTTCTTCTTTATTGCAGAAGAAGCACGCGAGATCATGGCGCAGTTAGGTATTCGTAAGTTTGATGATCTGATTGGTCGCGTTGATCTTTTAGATACCAAAAAGGGTATTGATAACTGGAAAGTGCATGGCTTAGATTTCAGTAAGATTTTTGCTGCGCCACAGGTGCCCGCAGATGTTCCGCGTTATCAAGTGCTCACACAAGATCATGGTTTGGCAAGTGCGCTCGACAATATCCTGATTGAGAAGAGTCAGCCTGCAATCCAGCGCGGCGAGAAAGTTTCTTTCATCGTTCCAGTAAAGAACGTCAACCGGACTGTCGGCGCGATGCTCTCTGGTGAGATTGCTCAACGTTATGGCCACGCAGGCCTGCCTGATGACACTATCCACATTCAATTAAATGGCACTGCCGGTCAAAGTTTTGCTGCTTTCTTGGCGCATGGCGTTACTTTGGACTTGGTTGGTGACGGCAATGACTACGTTGGTAAAGGCTTATCAGGTGGACGTGTGATTGTGCGTGCGCCACATGAGTTCCGCGGCGATACAGCTCAGAACATCATTGTTGGCAATACGGTTCTGTATGGCGCTATTGGTGGCGAAGCCTTCTTCAACGGCGTAGCGGGAGAGCGTTTTGCTGTTCGTAACTCTGGTGCCACAACGGTAGTTGAAGGCACAGGCGATCATGGTTGTGAATACATGACCGGCGGCACAGTAGTAGTGTTGGGCACAACCGGTCGTAACTTTGCCGCTGGTATGAGTGGTGGTATTGCTTATGTATATGACGAAGATGGCTTATTCGACAAGCGTTGCAATACCAGCATGGCTACCCTTGAAAAAGTATTGCCTTGTGCAGAGCAAATTGCCAAGATGCCTCAGGCACAGTGGCATGCTCCTATTGATGTCAAAGACGGTGGTGAGCGCTTAACGGACGAGCAAATTCTGAAGGGCTTAATTGAGCGTCATTTCCGTCACACCGGTTCAGAGCGTGCAAAAGCGCTCTTGGCCGATTGGGAAAATTCTCGTGGACGTTTTGTGAAGGTGCTCCCAACCGAGTACAAGCGTGCTTTAGGTGAGCTGTGGGAAAAAGCGCAAAACAAACCCGTTACCGCTTAATTTACTTAATCAACACAGACAGTTAGAAAAGATACTAAGGATTCGATATGGGTAAGGTCACAGGATTTATGGAGTTTGAGCGCGTAAATGAAACTTACGAAGCGCCTGCTAAACGCCTCCATCACTACAAAGAGTTTGTTGCTGCTTTAACGGATGAAGAGGCAAAAGTTCAGGGCGCACGTTGTATGGACTGCGGCATCCCGTTTTGTAATAACGGTTGCCCAGTAAACAACATCATTCCGGATTTCAATGACTTGGTATTTCACAACGATTGGAAGAATGCATTAGATGTATTGCAATCGACCAATAACTTCCCTGAATTTACTGGCCGTATTTGCCCAGCGCCTTGTGAGGCTGCTTGTACTTTAGGTATTAATCGCGCTCCGGTTGGCATTAAGTCAATCGAGCACGCCATTATTGATAAGGGTTGGGAAAGTGGTTGGGTTAAGCCGCAACCTGCTAAAACTAAAACTGGTAAAAAAGTGGCTGTAGTTGGCGGTGGCCCTGCTGGTATGGCAGCTGCGCAGCAATTGGCGCGCGTTGGCCATGATGTCACTGTATTTGAGAAGAACGATCGCATTGGTGGTTTACTCCGTTACGGTATTCCTGACTTCAAAATGGAGAAGTGGTTAATTGATCGCCGCGTTGAGCAGATGCAAGCTGAAGGCGTCAAGTTTGAAACAGGTGTCTTTGTTGGTAAAGAAGCTATCGGCGCTGAAGTTAAAAATTATTCAACAAAAACAGTTTCACCAGATCAGTTGATGAAAGATTTTGATGCGGTAGTGATCACGGGTGGTGCAGAGCAACCTCGTGATCTTCCTGTTCCAGGTCGTGAGCTAGCTGGCGTTCATTACGCTTTGGAATTTTTGATTCCACAAAATAAAGAGAATGCTGGCGACTTTAAGAATGACATTTCTGCGGCAGGTAAGAGTGTGGTTGTGATTGGTGGTGGTGATACTGGGTCTGACTGCGTCGGCACATCAAATCGCCATGGCGCAGCAAAAGTCACTCAATTTGAGCTAATGCCACAACCGCCAGAAGAAGAAAATAAGCCATTGGTATGGCCTTATTGGCCAACGAAATTGCGTACTTCCTCATCGCATGATGAGGGTTGTGATCGGGATTGGTCGGTCGCTACTAAGCGTTTTGAAGGTAAAAACGGCAAACTTGAGAAACTCATCTGCGTTCGCTTGGAGTGGAAAGACGGCAAGATGACAGAAATGCCAAATTCAGAATTCGAAATCAAGGCCGATCTAGTCTTCTTAGCAATGGGCTTTGTATCTCCAGCACAACAAGTGCTCAATGCTTTTGGCGTTGAAAAAGATGCTCGCGGTAACGCAAAAGCAACAGTAGAGGGTCAAAAAGCCTATCAAACGAACGTTGCTAAGGTGTTTGCCGCAGGCGATATGCGTCGCGGTCAATCTTTGGTGGTTTGGGCGATTCGTGAAGGCCGTCAGTGTGCCCAAGCAGTTGATGAGTATTTAATGGGGTCTTCCGTTCTGCCACGATAATATCGGGGATATGAACAGTAGCCAGCCCCATTCTTTGGAAGCCCACGAAAAAGCGGTAGGACAAGCTCAAGGCGAAGTTGTCGTTTCTATTAAGGACGTCAACTTTTCTTATGCACCAGGCGAAAGACAAATTTTGTCTGGCCTCAGCATGGAGTTTCGACGTGGTCAAGTGGTTGCTGTGATGGGTGGATCTGGTTGCGGTAAGACCACCATTCTCAGATTAATTGGCGGTCAATTTACTGCGCAGTCGGGCGAAGTTCTCTTTGAGGGTCGCGATATCGGCAAGATGAGCTCTGCTCAATTAATGTTAGCGCGTCGTCGCATGGGAATGTTGTTCCAGTTCGGCGCTTTATTTACAGATCTGAGTGTTTTTGAGAACGTTGCATTTCCATTACGGGAACATACTGACCTCACTGAAGACCTCTTACGTTCTTTGGTGCTCATGAAACTCAATGCAGTTGGTTTACGTGGTGCGCGTGATTTAATGCCATCGCAAATCTCGGGGGGCATGGCAAGACGTGTTGCCCTGGCGCGCGCGATTGCCCTTGATCCACCATTGATTATGTATGACGAACCCTTTGCTGGTTTGGATCCTATTTCTCTAGGTATTACTGCAAGATTGATTCGCGATTTGAATAATGCGCTTGGCGCCACCAGTTTGTTGGTGACACATGATGTTGAAGAGACATTTGAGATTGCCGACTATGTTTACTTTATTGCGAATGGTCGCATCGGCGCAGAAGGTACTCCAGCAGAATTGAGTCGTTCGACTGATCCCTTTGTGCGTCAGTTCTTGGATGCTGCGCCTGATGGTCCCGTGCCGTTTCATTATCCCGGACAAAGTTTGGCAGAAGATTTTGGGATGGCAGCTAAATGACGATATTGCATCAAGCGCTAGATCTCTTGGGTGACCTTGGCTTTTATGTCCGTCGCAATCTAACGAGCTTAGGTAATGCTGCGCGGATGTTTGCCGCAGTGATTTGGCGTTCTGGTTTTTTACTGAAAAGACCGCGCTTAGTCTCTGATCAAATCTTATTTGTAGGCAATCACTCTTTTGTGATCATTGCGATTTCAGGCTTGTTTGTTGGTTTTGTTTTGGGATTGCAAGGCTATTACACACTGAATCGTTATGGCTCTGAGCAGGCATTAGGCTTACTGGTGGCGCTGTCTTTAACCCGTGAATTAGGTCCAGTGATTACCGCTTTGTTATTTGCAGGGCGTGCGGGCACATCCCTAACTGCAGAGATCGGCCTGATGAAAGCCGGTGAGCAACTTAGCGCAATGGAGATGATGGCGGTTGACCCATTAAGTCGTGTGATTGCACCGCGCTTATGGGCTGGCATTATTGCTATGCCGATTTTGGCAACGATTTTTACTGCAGTTGGCGTGATGGGCGGCTATTTTGTAGGTGTTCCCTTGATTGGCGTTGACTCTGGCGCCTTCTGGTCGCAGATGCAGGGCGGGGTAGATCTCTTTTCAGATATCGGCAATGGCTTAGTTAAAAGCATGGTATTTGGGGTAGCGGTCACCTTTATAGCGCTGTATCAAGGTTATGAAGCTAAACCGACACCTGAGGGTGTATCGCAGGCAACTACCCGTACGGTGGTGATCTCTTCTTTATCGGTCTTGGCATTGGATTTCTTGCTGACCGCGATGATGTTCTCAAATTAGAAAGAATAAACTGGGACTCTTATGAGAAAAAGTGCAATTGATATCTGGGTAGGAATTTTCGTAGCCATCGGTTTGCTGGCTGCATTATTTCTTGCGCTAAAGGTTGGCAATATGAATGCAGTTTCGTTTGCGCCTACTTATAAAATTTCTGCGCGTTTTGACAACATTGGCGGCCTGAAACCCCGTGCACCAGTCAAAAGTGCTGGAGTTGTAGTGGGGCGCATTGCCAATATTTCTTTTGATGACAAAACCTATCAAGCGACGGTCGTGATGACTATTGAAGATACTTATAAGTTCCCTAAAGACTCATCTGCAAAGATTCTGACCTCAGGTTTATTGGGCGAGCAATACATTGGCTTGGAGGCTGGTGGCTCAGACGATATGTTGGCTAATGGTGAAAAAATTACACAAACACAATCGGCTATTGTTCTAGAAAACTTGATTAGTCAGTTCTTGTATAACAAGGCAGCTGATAGCGGCCAAGACAAGAGCCAAGACAAGGGCGCAGCAAAATGATCGCTTGGGTAGCAAAGCTGAAGCAGGCTTTAGTAATTAGCTTTGCTGCTGTATTGGTGGGTTGTGCATCGATCCCAGCTGGCGTTGAGCCTTCCCCTAATGACCCTTGGGAGCCTTTCAACCGTTCTGTTTTTGAGTTCAATGAAGGCTTGGATGCTTATCTCTTAAAGCCGGTAGTGGCAGGTTATCGATTTGTTTTGCCTGAATTTGTTCGTGAAGGCATCTATAACTTTTTTAGTAACTACAACGACATATACACCGCATTAAATAATCTGTTGCAGGGTAAGCCTGCTTATGCATTTAATGACTTGATGCGAGTTGTAGTGAACACCACGTTTGGTTTGGGTGGTTTTATCGATATGGCTACTCCAGGCGGTCTAGAAAAGCATAAAGAGGATTGGGGTCAGACCTTTGGGGTTTGGGGAGTTCCTTCTGGCCCTTATGTGGTTTTGCCATTCTTTGGTCCGAGCTCTGTGCGTGATACCTTTGGTACGGTCGCCGACTTAGAAACTGATTACCTCTTTAAATACATTCCAGATGTGGGTCTGCGTAATAGCATTACTGGATTGCGGGTTGTGAATGCTCGCAATACCTATTACGAGGCCGGCGACTTACTAGATGGTGCAGCAATCGATAAGTACAGCTTTATGCGGGATGCTTATATACAGCGCCGCGCATATCAAATTAATGAGGGGCGCGAGGATGAAGAACCCCTCATGCCTGTATACGAAAATCCATACGAGTAAATCCTGAAGCCCTGAAGAGTCTGACTTAAGGGGCTAAAATCAGGCCTTATTACAGTCGTTGCTTAGGAATATATGAAAAGCTATAAAACAATGCAAAAGCAGTTTGCTTTAGTAGTTTCCAGCTTATTTTTGATGGCTGGCATGGCTTTGGCTCAAGCTCCAGATCAATCGACCCCAGATGGCTTGATTAAAACAGTCGTTTCAGACGTAATGGCATCCGTTAAGTCTGATCCTGAAATCCAGAAGGGTAATATTCCGCGCATTGTTGATTTGGTTGAGAAGAAGATTGTTCCTTATACCGATATGCGCCGAACTACTGAGATGGCGATGGGCCCCAATTGGAAAAAAGCCACCCCAGAACAACAGACTCAATTGGTTGCTGAATTTAAGAATTTATTGATTCGCACTTACTCCGGCGCTTTGAGTCAGCTACGCGATCAGACGGTGCAATTTAAAGCTTTACGTGCCGCACCAGATGATCAGGAGGTCGTTGTGAAAACGGTTGTTCTTGGTCGTGGCGATCCCGTACCCCTAGATTACCGTTTAGAGAAAACAGCCAATGGCTGGAGAGTCTATGACATGAATATCATGGGTGTTTGGTTGGTTGAGGCTTATCGCAATCAGTTTGCCAATCAAATTAGCCAAAATGGTATTGATGGTCTTGTGAAGTTTCTGCAAGAGCGTAATAAGCAATTGGCCGCTGCGAAGCCAGCAAACTAATTGAGAGATTCCAGAGAGATGCCTTTTCTTCTGCCTAGTAAGGTTACCCAAGAAAACGCGGTGCAGCTTGAAAAGGATGGCCTGTTAAATGAGGCCATATTGCAAACAGTTGACTGTGCAGCGCTGACCGATTTTGATTCAACCGTATTAACCGTGTTGATAGCTTGGCAGAAAAAATTATTGGCCCAAGATCAGAAAATCTCCTTTATGAATGCCCCTGAAAAATTAAAAGTGCTGGCTGGCGTATATGGCGTTTCGGAATTGTTGGGTCTTGCATAGTATGTCCGCAGCAATCTCCATTAAAAAAATATCAAAAAATTATGGCGCGCTTCAGGCTCTAGATGATGTTTCGCTTGAAATACAGCAAGGCGAGTTCTTTGGTTTGCTTGGCCCAAATGGGGCTGGTAAGACAACTTTAATTTCGATTTTGGCGGGCTTAGTTACCGCTGATAAAGGTCATGCATCGATCATGGGCGCCGATGTGCAAAGCCATTTTCGTGATGCTCGTCGTTCCTTGGGCGTGGTTCCACAGGAGCTGGTGTTTGATCCCTTTTTTACAGTTCGTGAAACTTTACAGTTCCAGTCCGGATATTTTGGCATTCAAAATAATGATGCGTGGATCGACGAGATTATGGCGAATCTAGACCTTACGAGTAAGGCAGATAGCAATATGCGTTCTTTATCTGGTGGCATGAAGCGTCGGGTTTTGGTTGCGCAGGCCCTAGTGCATAGACCACCAGTGATTATTTTGGATGAACCAACAGCTGGTGTCGATGTGGAATTACGCCAATCGTTGTGGCAATTTATTAGCAGGCTCAATCAAGACGGCCATACGATTGTGTTGACCACACACTATCTTGAAGAGGCTGAGGCCTTATGTCAGCGCATTGCCATGCTCAAGCAGGGAAAGATTGTTGCCTTAGATACCACCGCTAATTTATTGAGTCGTTATGGCTCAGTAAAAAAAGATGGCGAAGGTAAAACCGATCTTGAGGATGTATTTGTCAACATCATGTCTGGGAACGCCTTATGAAGAATCCACCACTTCAATACGGTAGTGGCTTTCCAACCTTGTTGCGCAAAGAAGTAAAGCGTTTCTATAAGGTAGGGTTTCAGACGGTTGCAGCGCCAGTACTAACGGCGGTTTTGTATTTGATGATTTTTGGCCACGTACTTGAGGGCCGAGAGATGTATGGCCGCTTTAGCTACACCGCCTTCTTAATACCTGGTTTGGTGATGATGAGCCTGTTGCAAAACGCTTTTGCAAATACTTCATCCTCATTGATTCAGTCAAAAGTGACTGGCAACTTAGTCTTTGTTTTGTTGGCCCCATTAAGTCATGTTGAGTTTTATGCTGCCTATATATTGGCAGCAGTCTTTCGTGGTGTAGTAGTGGGGCTGGGCGTATTTTTAATCACCGCTTGGATTTCGCCACCAGCACTTGAATACCCGCTATGGATTTTGACCTTTGCATTCTTGGGTGCTGCCATCTTGGGTAGCCTAGGTTTGATTGCCGGAATCTGGGCTGATAAATATGACCAGCTAGCCGCCTTCCAGAACTTCATCATCATGCCTGCCACGATGTTGTCAGGCGTGTTTTACTCCATTCATTCTTTACCGCCTGCTTGGCAAGTAGTATCCCACTTCAACCCATTCTTTTATATGATTGATGGCTTTCGCTATGGCTTCTTTGGGGTGTCTGATATTTCCCCGTGGAGTAGCTTAGCCATTGTTCTCTGTTTCTTTGTAGTAGTTTCTGCGATTGCATTGCGCATGCTGCAAACCGGCTACAAGCTAAGACATTAATAACCCATTTGTATTAAATAGATTTTCCAGGAGATCATGATGTTGCCAACCCCCGAACAAATTGAGGGCTATATCAAGCAAGGCATTACTTGCACCCATATTCAGGTTGAGGGTGATGGCCAACATTTTTTTGCCACGATTGTGAGTCCGCAGTTTGAGGGTAAGCGTTTAGTGCAACGTCACCAATTGGTATATGGTGCGATGGGTGATCGCATGAAAGCTGAAGTGCATGCCCTATCGATTAAAGCTTTTACCCCTGAAGAATTTGCACAAAACTCAGCAATATAAATACTGGAATTGATTCATGGATAAATTACGAATGGTTGGCGGTACACCCTTGAAGGGTGAGGTGCTCATTGCGGGCGCCAAAAATGCTGCCTTACCGATTCTGTGTGCTTGCTTGCTAACTGACCAAGCTATTGTGTTGCGTAATGTGCCTGATTTGCAGGATGTGCGCACGATGCTCAAGCTTTTACAAGAAATTGGTGTGACAGCAAGCTTTCCAAATCCAGATGATCGCAGTCATTTAGTTTTACACGCCGCCAATATTAAGAGCTCTGAAGCAACTTACGAGATGGTGAAAACCATGCGTGCTTCCATTTTGGTTTTAGGACCTTTGCTTGCCAGAATGCATAGCGCAAAAGTGTCTTTACCTGGAGGTTGTGCCATTGGTGCGCGCCCAGTAGATCAGCACATCAAAGGCTTAAAAGCCATGGGTGCCACGATCAAGATTAAGAGTGGCTACATCCAGGCGGAGACAAAGTCTCCTGCGGATCGATTGCAGGGCGCCTCAATTCTGACTGACATGATTACGGTGACAGGTACTGAGAATTTATTGATGGCTGCCACCTTGGCCTCCGGCACCACTATTTTAGAAAATGCTGCACGAGAGCCAGAGGTTGGCGACTTGGCTGAGTTATTGGTGAAAATGGGCGCCAAGATTTCTGGGATTGGTAGCGATCGTTTGGTTATCGAAGGCGTCGAAAAGTTACATGGTGCTGAGCATTCGGTTATTCCAGACCGGATTGAAGCCGGAACTTTTTTATGTGCGGTAGCTGCCGCTGGTGGAGAAGTGCTAGTAAAACAGTGCCGTCCTGATACTTTGGACGCAGTCATCGTGAAGCTAAAAGAGGCTGGCCTGAAAATGGAAGTAGGCCCAGATTGGATCAGGGCATCTATGGCGGCTCGTCCCAAGGCGGTGAGCTTTAGGACTTCTGAATACCCTGCATTTCCAACCGATATGCAGGCTCAGCTCATGGCTGTGAACGCTGTTGCTAGTGGTAGCTCCATGATTACTGAAACTATCTTTGAAAATCGTTTTATGCATGTCCAGGAGCTCAATCGCCTAGGGGCTGATATTGCGATTGAAGGCAATACCGCTATTGCCCAGGGTGTGGAAAAGCTTTCTGGGGCAGTGGTCATGGCAACAGACCTGAGGGCATCAGCCAGTTTGGTGATTGCAGGGTTGGCCGCTCAAGGGGAAACCCAGGTCGATCGGATTTATCACTTGGACCGCGGTTATGACCGTATGGAGCAAAAGTTAACCCTCTTGGGCGCCAACATCCAGCGGGTGAAGTAAGCCTGGTAGATAATTAGTTCATGAAATTGACACTAGCCCTCTCGAAGGGGCGAATTTTCGAGGAAACCGCTGAGATCTTATCTAAGGTCGGTATTCGTCCGCTCGAAGACCCTGAGAATTCACGCAAACTCATTATTGAGACCTCAAATCCAGATGTGCGCTTAATTATTGTGCGCGCCTCCGATGTGCCGACCTATGTTCAATTTGGCGGTGCCGATTTTGGGGTTGCTGGTTTGGATGTGTTGATGGAAAAAGGTAGTGATGGCCTTTATGTGCCATTTGACTTGAATATTGCTAAGTGCCGCATGTCTGTAGCAGTACGCGAAGGCTTTGATTACGCAGCCGCAGTCAAGCAAGGCTCCCGTCTAAAGGTCGCTACTAAGTATGTGAACTGCGCACGCGAACACTTTGCAAATAAAGGCGTGCACATCGATACGATTCATCTGTATGGCTCAATGGAGCTAGCGCCTTTGGTTGGCTTAGCGGATGCGATTGTCGATTTAGTTTCTACTGGCAATACTTTGCGTGCTAATGGTTTAGTTGAAGTTGAGCCGATTGCTGATATCAGCGCACGTTTAGTTGTGAATCAAGCTTCGTATAAACGGAAGCGTGCTCAACTACAGCCATTCTTTGAGCAGTTGAAGTAAAGAATAAGACGACTCGTCAAATGTCCTCCGAAGAAATTAAAGTTAAGCGCCTCAATAGCAAAGACGGGCAATTTAAAGAAACGCTTTTATCTAGCCTTTCTTTACCCATGGCTGACGATGAGGCGATTGATGCAGTGGTTGTCAAAATCTTGGCAGAAGTCAAAGCTCAGGGCGATGAAGCGATTCTCGCTTTTACAAAGCAATTTGATCGTTTAAATGTTGCTAACGTTGCAGATTTGGAAATTTCTCGCAAAGAGCTAGAGCAAGCCTATCAAGATTTATCGGTAGAACAAAAAAATGCCTTGGATATTGCTGCGCAAAGAGTGCGCACTTATCACGAGAAACAAAAAATTGAAACTGGCTGCCATTCTTGGGAATACGAAGAGGCTGATGGCACGCGCTTGGGTCAAAAAGTAACGGCGCTGGATCGCGTTGGAATCTATGTGCCAGGCGGTAAAGCTGCATATCCTTCTTCGGTATTGATGAATGCCATTCCTGCGAAGGTTGCAGGCGTTCGTGAGGTCATCATGGTGGTGCCTACTCCTGATGGAGCGCGCAATCCTCTAGTGCTGGCAGCCGCTTATTTGTCTGGTGTCGATCGCGTGTTCACCATCGGTGGCGCTCAAGCCGTCGGAGCCTTAGCCTACGGCACAAAAACCATTCCGGCAGTCGACAAAATTGTTGGCCCAGGCAATGCATATGTAGCAGCAGCTAAGCGCAGAGTGTTTGGTATTGTGGGCATCGATATGATCGCTGGCCCTTCGGAGATCTTGATCTTGTGTGATGGCGCAAGCAATCCCGATTGGATTGCGATGGATCTGTTCTCACAAGCTGAGCATGATGAATTAGCTCAATCAATTTTGCTGTGTCCTGATGAAAAATTTATTGAGCAAGTGCAAGTCAGCATCAACAAGTTACTTCCAGACATGCCAAGGAAGAAAGTCATTGAAACCTCTTTAAGGAATCGTGCCTTGTTAATTCAGGTGCAAGATATGACTGAAGCTTGTGAAATCGCTAATGCGATTGCTGCAGAGCATTTAGAGATATGCGCTGTCGAGCCACGCAAATGGGCTGAGCTGATTCGTCATGCAGGTGCCATCTTTATGGGCAATTACACGAGTGAAGCGCTGGGTGATTACTGTGCTGGACCAAATCACGTGTTACCAACGGCACGTACCGCACGCTTTTCTTCACCGCTGGGTGTTTATGATTTTATTAAACGCTCCAGCATGATTGAAGTGAGCGAAGCTGGTGCTCAAACATTAGGTGCGGTGGCTAGTACACTCGCTCATGGTGAGGGCTTACAAGCACACGCTCGCGCAGCTGAGATGCGCCTGAAAAAATAAATTAAGCGCTCGCTAAAATTTCTTTTAGGACGGTGACTAGTTCATTGCTTTGCTCGTCTGTGCCAATTGTGATGCGCAAGAATTCTTCAATCCGTGGTGACTTAAAGTGACGCACGATGATCCCACGATCACGCAATGCTTGATAGATTTTTGCTCCAGCGTGTTTTGGATGACGGGTAAAAATAAAGTTGGCTGTTGAGGGTAGCGTATCAAAACCCAATGAAGCCAGTTCTTTGACAAGGCGCTCACGCGTTTGCATCACTTTAGTTGAAGTTTCTTCTAGGTGCTTTTGATCTTCAATGGCCGCAACCGCGCCAGCTTGCGCTAGACGTCCGAGTGGATAAGAGTTAAAGCTATTCTTGACGCGCTCTAAGCCTTCAATCAATGCTGGGTGACCCACTGCAAATCCCACACGTAATCCTGCAAGCGCGCGTGATTTAGACAGCGTGTGAACTACCAATAGATTTTCTGGACAGCTTGCCCCGCGAAGCAGTGGAATGCAAGACTCTGTGCCGTAATCGACATAGGCTTCATCAATCACCAGAACAGAATCTTTATTTTTGGCTAACAGCGCTTCAATATCTTTTCTAGGGATAGCTCTACCAGTAGGCGCATTGGGGTTGGGAAAAATAACCCCACCATTCGGTGATTGATAGTTACCAGTTTCAATCTCAAATTCTGACCCTAAAGGGATGGTTTTGTATTCAATCCCGAAAAGCTTGCAATAGACTGGGTAGAAGCTATAGGTAATGTCCGGAAATAAGACGGCATCTTTTTGCTTGAGTAAGCCCAGGAACACATGGGCCAAGACTTCATCCGAACCATTTCCCAAAAATACTTGATTTGGGTTTAGACCATGTAAATTCGCAATAGCTTTCTTGAGGGCGACGCCTTCTGGGTCTGGATATAGACGCAGGTCATCAGTAATTTGCTGACTAATTGCCGCAAGCGCCTTAGGCGATGGCCCATAGGGGCTTTCATTGGTGTTGAGCTTTACCAGCCGCTGCATTTGCGGTTGCTCCCCAGGAACATAGGGGGTTAGGTTCTTTACAACGGGGCTCCAAAAGCGGCTCATGGGGGTACTCAAGTCAAAAAACAGCAGGAAAATGAATTAAATCCAGCACTTACATTTGTACTAGCAATGATATTATGAGGCTTCAATCAACACTTCGCCTCGCGGCGCAACGAAGCATGCGGCAAGCCGACGTTACCCGAAACACTTCGGAAACCAAAATTCAAATTGCTATCAATTTAGATGGCACTGGTAAGGCTGAATTAGCCACTGGCGTTCCTTTTCTCGACCATATGCTCGACCAGATCGCACGTCACGGCATGATCGACTTAAAAGTCATCGCTAACGGCGATACCCATATTGATGACCACCATACCGTTGAGGATGTAGGCATTACCTTGGGGCAGGCCTTTGCTAAGGCGGTAGGTGACAAAGCTGGTATTACCCGCTATGGTCACTCCTATGTCCCCCTGGATGAAACTTTGTCACGGGTTGTAATCGACTTTTCTGGCCGACCTGGTTTGGAATTTAATGTACCGTTCACTCGGGCGCGGGTGGGTGATTTTGACGTTGATCTCAGTATTGAGTTCTTCCGCGGTTTTGTGAACCATGCTGGAGTGACTTTGCACATCGACAATTTGCGTGGCATTAATGCCCATCATCAGATTGAGACTGTATTTAAAGCCTTTGGTCGTGCCTTGCGCATGGCTTTGACTTTAGATCCACGCGCTTCTGGTGTTGTTCCCTCAACTAAAGGTAGCCTGTAATCTAGAACCCTTCTAGTTGCCCAGTAGAAAACAATAGAGATAGGTTAAAAGTTGGCGCAAACCATTGCCATCGTTGATTACGGAATGGGGAATCTCCGTTCTGTATATCAAGCTTTTCATCATGTGGCGCCTGATGACAATATTCTGATCGCGCATCAGCCTGAAGAAATTGCTACTGCTGATCGTGTCGTTTTGCCCGGACAAGGCGCAATGCCAGATTGCATGAAGCACTTAGAAGAGTCTGGTTTGCTTGAGGCGCTTTTAGAAGCAGCCAAAAACAAACCGCTTTTAGGAGTTTGCGTGGGTGAGCAAATGCTCTGTGATCGTAGTGCCGAGGTAAGGGCTAGCGAAAGCAGTAACTGGACTGAATGCTTGGGCTTGATTCCTGGGGAAGTTCGTCGCTTTGAGTTAGTTGGAAAAAAACAGCCGGATGGCTCTGCTTATAAAGTCCCGCATATGGGCTGGAATCAAGTTCGCCAAGATGCTAAGCACCCACTTTGGGCTGGCATTCCTGATTTAACCAGCTTCTATTTTGTCCACAGTTACTATGTTGTACCGCAACGCAATGAGGATATTGCTGGTTCCACTGAATATGGCAACTGGTTTACTTCTGCCGTGGCGCGAGATAATATTTTTGCAACCCAATTCCATCCGGAAAAAAGTGCAGAATACGGATTAAAGCTTTATCAAAATTTTGTTTCTTGGCAACCCTAATACTTTTCTAACCCTTTGCTATGCTGCTGATTCCTGCGATTGATCTTAAAGACGGCCACTGCGTTCGACTCGAACAAGGTGATATGGACAAAGCCACGGTTTTTTCTGAAGACCCTGGTGCCATGGCAAGCCACTGGATTAGTAAGGGCGCACGTCGCTTGCATTTAGTCGACCTGAATGGCGCATTCGCCGGCAAGCTTAAAAACGAGTCCGCCATTAAATCCATTCTGAAAGCAGTTGGAGATGAGATCCCTGTGCAGTTGGGTGGTGGCATACGTGATTTAGAAACCATTGAACGTTTGCTAGATGATGGTATTAGCACCGTGATCATTGGCACTGCAGCGGTGAAGAGCCCGGGCTTTGTTCAAGATGCGTGCACTGCATTTCCTGGCCACATCATGGTGGGTTTAGATGCTCGTGATGGCAAAGTGGCGACGGATGGCTGGAGCAAGATTACGGGACATGAAGTCATTGATCTTGCTAAGAAATTTGAAGACTATGGCGTTGAAGCCATTATCTATACTGACATTGGACGCGATGGGATGCTGAAGGGTGTGAACATTGATGCCACAGTGAAGTTAGCTCAAGCCGTTCGCATTCCAATTATTGCCAGTGGTGGACTATCAAACAATAAAGACATTGAGTCTTTGTGTGCGGTAGAAGAAGAGGGCATCATGGGCGTGATTGCTGGTCGTTCGATTTACTCTGGTGATCTTGATCTGGCTACAGCACAAAAATATGCAGATGAGTTAACACTCAAGTATGTCAAAAAAATTATCTAGCGTGCTCATTAGTGCTCACTAAACGAATTATTCCTTGTCTCGATGTCACAGCAGGCCGTGTTGTTAAGGGTGTGAACTTTGTTGGCTTGCGTGATGCAGGTGATCCGGTAGAGATTGCGCGTCGTTACGACACTCAAGGCGCTGACGAGCTTACCTTCCTGGACATCACTGCAACCTCAGATGGGCGCGATCTGATTTTGCACATCATCGAAGATGTTGCCTCGCAAGTATTTATTCCGTTGACGGTTGGTGGCGGTGTACGCGCAGTGGCTGATGTGCGCCGATTGCTTAATGCCGGTGCAGACAAAGTGAGTATGAATTCCTCCGCCGTGGCCAATCCAGATTTGGTTTCAGATGCTGCCGCTTACTATGGATCTCAGTGCATCGTTGTGGCAATTGATGCAAAACAAACCACCCTAGGTAAGTGGGAAGTCTTTACCCATGGCGGCAGAACGGCGACCGGCATGGATGTAGTCGATTGGGCCATTGAAGTTGCCAAGCGTGGGGCCGGCGAAATTTTACTCACCAGCATGAATCGCGATGGCAGTAAAGATGGCTTTGACTTGGCATTGACCGCTGCTGTAAGTGATGCGGTGAGCGTGCCCGTGATTGCATCGGGCGGCGTTGGCAATTTACAGCATTTAGTTGACGGCATTACCAAAGGCCATGCTGATGCTGTTTTGGCTGCCAGTATTTTTCACTATGGTGAATACACCGTTGGGCAGGCAAAAGAATATATGGCAGCCCAAGGCATTCCCGTCCGTATTTAAAGTGCCAGCAAAGAATAATCGCTGTAAAGTTCAGATATGAGCAAACCTCAGACCACATTTATACCAATTGATGCTTTACAGGCAGGCCCTTGGCTGGATGCCGTTGCCTGGAATGAACAAGGCCTTGTTCCAGTAATTGCCCAAGAGGTCGGTAATAAAGATATTTTGATGATGGCCTGGATGAATCGGGATGCCTTGCTCGCAACCCTACGCTTAGGCGAGGCCGTTTATTGGACTCGCTCGCGACAAAAGCTTTGGCATAAGGGTGAAGAATCTGGCCACACGCAAAAAGTGAAGGAAATTCGCTTGGATTGTGACGGCGACACGATTTTGCTATTGGTAGAGCAAAAAGATGGTATTGCCTGCCACACAGGTGAGCACAGTTGTTTTTTCCAACAATGGGACTCAAGCAGCGCGACTTGGGTGGATGAATCTAAGCCTAAAAAGATCTAGGCAGGCAGTAAAAAAGAAGTAAAGCCAATAAAGACATAAAATCACTTTATGACTAGTAATACACCTGCAAAGCCTAACTTAGACTCCGCATTAGCCCATTTGGCTGATGTGGTGGATCAGCGCCGTGAAGCATTTAAATCCGGCCAATCAGACCCTAAGACTTCCTATACCGCTTTGTTGTTTTCCAAAGGGGATGATGGGATCTTGAAAAAAATTGGGGAAGAAGCCACCGAGACCGTGATGGCAGCCAAGGATTCCCGCCAATCGAATCTAGCCTCGGAGCAACAAAAGCTTCTAGTGGGTGAGGTAGCCGATCTTTGGTTCCACTGCTTAATTGCCTTATCTCAGTTCAATCTACGTCCAGAAGATGTGATTGCCGAGCTAGACCGTCGCCTGGGAACTTCAGGTATTGAGGAAAAGGCCGCCAGAAAGGCCGCTGATAAAGAATGAGCCACGATCCAAATTGCTTGTTTTGTAAGATTTCCCAAGGATTAATCTCATCCCAGAAGGTCTATGAGGACGAAGATGTCTACGCATTCAAGGATATCAACCCAGCAGCGCCGATTCATTTTCTGATGATTCCTAAAAAGCATATCCCTATGCTGGAGTCGGCTGAAGCCATGGATGTGCCATTGCTGGGTAGAATGATGGAATTAGCACCACGTCTTGCCAAAGAGCAAGGCTGCCGTCCTGGAAAAGATGGTGGCTTTCGTTTGATGGTGAACAATGGGGCAGATGGAGGGCAGGAGGTTTATCACTTGCATTTGCATGTGATGGGCGGTTCGCGTCCTTGGAAAAAATAATCCTAGGAGATTAAGCATGGGTTCATTCAGCATTTGGCATTGGTTAATTGTGTTGGTTATCGTGATGTTGGTATTTGGTACCAAGAAATTGCGCAATATCGGTCAAGATCTAGGTGGCGCTGTAAAAGGCTTTAAAGATGGCATGAAGACACCTGAAGAATCAAAAGATCCAAGCAACGAGCAAATTCCACAAAGCTCAGCAAGCGCTGAAAAAACGGTTGATGTCCACGCTAAAGACGTCAAGTAAGAGACCGATGCGAAATGCATTGGTAATGATTAAGCTCGCATGATTGATCTCGGAGTTTCAAAACTTGCACTGATTGCAGTAGTCGCTCTGATAGTAGTGGGTCCAGAGCGTTTGCCTAAAGTAGCGCGTATGGCTGGCAATTTATTTGGCCGTGCGCAGCGCTACATGGCCGACGTTAAATCTGAAGTCAATCGCCAAATGGAGATTGAAGAATTTAAGCAGCTACGTGAAGATAGTGCCGCTGTCTTAAAAGAGGTGGAAAGCAGTATTCATTCCACAGTGCAAGAGGCCAGCGCGAATCTGAGCGATCAAGCAGATATCTTCGATAACAATTTCACCAAACCGTTTCTAGATGAAAATGAAGTGCTGCGCAAATCTAAGCGTCAAGGTCGCAATAGTTGGGGTGTAAGGCGTGCAGCCAGGCCGGTTTGGTTCAAGCGTTCTGCAGGCATTAGAACTCGTGTGCAATCTGGCGCGGCCCGTATGAAGCGCTTTCACCATAGCTCAAGCAGTAATTAAGTAAAACAAAAACAAAAGAGCTAAGACAGTTTTCTTATGACGCAAAATAATTCAGATTCGAGCTCGTCAGAGCCAAACGAGGGACTGCAGGAGTCATTCCTCTCTCACTTATTTGAATTGCGTGACCGCGTTATTAAAGCTGGACTAGCAATTATTATTGTCTTTGTTGGCTTGGTTTATTGGGCACCAGATATCTTCCATCTCTTTGCACAACCTTTATTGCAAGCTTTGCCTGTAGGTGGCAAGATGATTGTGACGGATGTTACTGGCTCATTCTTCGTGCCCATGAAAGTCACCATGCTGGTTGCCTTCATCGTTGCATTGCCAGTGGTGATGTATCAATTGTGGGCATTTATCGCCCCCGGCTTGTATATGCATGAGCGCAAACTCATTTTGCCTTTGGTAGTGAGTAGCTATAGCCTCTTCATTATCGGTATGGCCTTCGCTTACTTCTTGGTGTTCCCCACAGTGTTTAAGTTTATGGCGAGTTATAACGCGCCACTGGGTGCCGAGATGTCGACTGACATTGATAACTACCTGAGCTTTGCAATGACAACCTTCTTGGCTTTTGGTATTACCTTCGAGGTGCCAGTGGTCGTTGTGGTGTTGGTCCGCATGGGCATGGTGCCATTGGCTAAGCTAAAGGAAATTCGCCCTTATGTGATTGTGGGAGCCTTTGTGATTTCTGCGATTGTGACGCCACCGGATGTGTTGTCACAACTCCTATTGGCTGTGCCAATGACTTTGCTATACGAGCTGGGTCTTTTGGTTGCGCGTTTCTACGTGCCTAAGCCATCTGAAGATGAAGCTCAATCTACCTCTGCGTCTGCTTGAGTTTTAAAGGTTTCCGTTAGCCAGGCTGTTACCTTATCAAAGCGATAGCGTCTTTGACGTAAATTCCCTTCAATATCCTGCTCTGCCCCTACAAATGCTTTTCCAGCAGCCAGTAATGCACGGCGCTGTTGTATGGTTTCAATCTGAATCAGTCTGGGTAATATCTTGGGGAGCTCCCAGCGGATGTCAACAGCTACACAATGCTCGTGCTGTAATTGGCCCACTTCACTTAGTAACAGTTCTGCTTTGCTGAAGTCGAATTGATTTGCAATGATGAGTCGATGGCATAGTAATACCCAATCCAAATCAAGCTTATGCTCTGCATGATGATTTAAGGCTTGTTCTGCGCATAGTGCTAGTTCGTGCCATTCATTCTTTTTGGGATTAGGGTAACTTTCTAAAATCTTGCACAGTAGTTCTTGGGCTTCGGGTACTCCTTGTTGATTGGCTTGCCATACCCAATAGGAAGCCTGTAGGCCACGCACCTTCTCTTCAATCTTTTCACGCTTACGCCAAAGGTTGGCTCCTTTGCGCAATTGCGCCTGTGCATGACCAAGATCAGCAGCGCGATCAAAGCAACGATCACTTTCATTAGCGTTGTATCCAGAAAATTGTGGACGGCGATAAATCTCACCAAGTGCATACCAGGCATCACGATCACCATCCTTAGCAGCAAGCTCTAACCAATGGACTGCCTTTTTAAGAGAGGCATTGGATTTGTTGTGAACCTCTTTATCAGAAGCCAGGTCGCCGTCTAATTGCGCCAATCGTAAGCCGTATGTAAGTTTGGCCGCTGTCAGCCCAAGTTCGGCCGCCTGAATGAGTGCATCTTCATTTTGGCCATTTGTCCACGCATTCCAAAGTGAAGAGAGGGCCTCATTCTTTGGTTGAAGCTTGATGAGCAATTCTTTTGCTTGAGTTGTGAATGCAGATTCAGATTCGGCAAGCTCATACAGGTATTGCTTGGCGTTTTTTTGTAAACCAGCGAAATCAAGATTTGCTAATTGAGATATTGGTGTTGAAAAATTTCTTTTTTTTAACCACTCAACTAGTAGTGATTGTGTTTCTTCATGAAGTGGGTCAATCAATAAGTGAATCAGTTGCCATTTAGCTGCAGTTTGCGATTCTGAAGCTATGTCAGCCGTGGCTAATTGCCAAAAGGAGTCCCAGCCAAAGCCAAAGGCGGGTGAATTAAAAGTTGAAGCCAGGGGAACGCTAGCAACACTTGATAAAGTCTGCAGAACTTGATGATTGTTGGAGCTTTGGCTTTCAAGTGATTGATTCTGAATGGAAATATAGGATTTCTCCAGCCAAATCAAGGCATTAGAAGGTTGAATGGGAGTTTTAAAGTCCCCAGTCAGATATGCAGAGGCTAGTTTTTGTTGCGCTAAAACGTCACCCAATCGGGCTGAACTGAGGATTTTTAAGAATTCGCGACTTGCCATATGACAATTTTGTCATCTAGAGGGCATAAAAGACAGAAATCAAAGGCCTTGTTGCCCTGATACAACGAAGAAAGCCAAAAAACTACCTTTTGACAAGCAAAAAGAGCTCCTAAATACCCTTACCCTCAGTCTATTGGGGCAAAAGAAGCAAAATTCATTGGTCCCAGTTTTATCGGGCATTACTTTCAATTTATGGAGATTTACAGAATGAAAAAATCGCTATTAGCAGTTGCAGCAATGACAGCTTTCGCTGGCGCTGCTCAAGCTCAGTCCAGCGTAACCGTTTACGGTATCTTGGACGTTGGCTACATTGGTACAAACTCAAATACAACAAGCACATTAGCTGGTGCTAACGGTCAAGCTAAAGTAACTACTAACCAGATCGGCGCGTCGGCTGAATCTTCAAGCCGTTTAGGTTTCAAAGGCACTGAAGATTTAGGTGGTGGTACTTCTGCATTTTTCACTATTGAAATGGGCCTGAACCCAACTTTAGGTAACTTGTCAGGTTCTGCTGCAGCCGCTCCTTCAACTATCGCTACTGCTGATACAACGAATGGTTCTGGTTCTGCTATCGATAACCGTCAAACATTTGTTGGCTTGAAAAAGAATGGCATTGGTCAATTTGCAATCGGTCGTCAATACACTCCAATCTTTAATGCTGGTGCAGTAACTGACGCAGCTCAGTACACCAACATGATGGGCGACGCGCTTTACTCAGGCTCTACAGCTGGTGTAGGTGTTAATGCATACATCAACGGTATGACCAACCGTGCTGACAATGCATTGACATTCCAGACTGATAAGTTTGCTGGCTTTAGCGTAAGCGGTATGTATGCATTGAGCCAATCAAACGCTACTCAGGGCGTTGTAGCGGCCCAGACTGGTGGCGCGAATTTGACTACTTCACCTACCCCTGCTGGCGGCAATACTAACTGGGGTGGTTGGGGCTTGAGTGCTGATTACACTTGGAATAAATTGTATGTAACTGCAGCTATGCAACAGTTCAGAACTAAGTATGATTTAGGTGTTAACGGTGCAGTCGGCACAATTAATCTGAATGGTGCAGGCGTAACTGGTGGCCAAGCAGTTGGTCAAGTGGCAAATCAAGTATTTGGACCAACAAACTTGACAGACCAACAGGTATATGGCGGCGCAACTTATGACTTTGGTATCTTGAAGGCATACGTACAGTACATTAACCGCACTATGAATCAAAATACATCAGGTGGTGGTGCAGTTGAAGGTGCTGGTGGTGTAACAGCAGTTGGTCAAGCGTTTAAGCGCACTGCTGAGCAGATCGGTGTTCGTAGCTACATCACTCCATCGATCGAAGCTTGGGCTCAAGCTGGTACAGGTAAGTACACTGCTGGTATTTCAACTGCGGCTACATCCTTAGCGCAAGCACAGTTTGTTACGTATCAAGTTGGTACAAACTACTATCTCAGCAAGCGTACAAACTTGTATGCAGCATTTGGTGGCTACAACGCTTCTTCTGCCGTTCAGGGTAATGGTTTAGCTGGTACTGGCAGCAATTACGCTGTTGGTATGCGTCACACTTTCTAATTTAATGCTAGCGTAAGCTACTGTAAATTTAGAAAACAGTTGTAAATTAACCCACTGTGGAAACACGGTGGGTTTTTTCTTTTATGCAGTTATTGAATTTAATGTAGTGCGTTGCTGATTAAGTTTTTGCTGTTGTTGCCTGATACGTTCTTGCTTAACTCGTTGTTGCGCTTGCTTTGCTTGTGCTTGAAGAGTTTTGATGCGCTGATGTGCAGGTGTTGGTGGTTTGATTTCGTGTAATCGCATTTAATGTATCTCTGTTGGCATATGGGGGACATTTGCGCCGCCGTAGATAGATTTGAAGAGTGCGTAGGCTTGTGCGATATTCTGTGCGAACACGATTGTTTCCACCCATAGCCCACTAGCTTTAACCGTTGCCTTGTATCGTTTCATACAAATATTTAGTGGATGTCGTGCTGTCGTGTTAAACACGACACCCTTACTAGCTTACTTACGAAAACCTGCTTTTAAAGCACCGCTAGCCAATTCAATTTGACTATCTAACTCACCAGCCTCTACGGCTTGCTTAATAGTGGAGAGTGCCTTTACTAGCTCATCAGCACTTGAAACTTCCACGCTGTGCTTACCCTTAGCCAGCTCAATGACTTTGGTGCCGTATTTGACTGACACGCAGACTTTGCCAGCTTCATTCTTAAACCACCACTCACGCAAGCGTTTATTTACTTCCACGCTTTTACGCAAACCAGTCTCTTTATCTTTAACGCTTTTGAACTTGGTCACAACAAAAGGCGTGCCGTCTATATGACTTTTGGCTAGCTGGATTTGCTCCCACAACTTGCTAGAAAGTTTGTTCCTGCGAAATACGATTGCAGGGATATGGGTAGGTTTTTTAGCTGTTGTTAGCTTGAGGGTTTCTAATGTGCTCATTGCTTCTCCTTGTTTGTTAATGGGCACATTTAATTTATTACCTGATTTGCGATTTGGTCGACCTCAATTTGTCCAAAACCACCAAATATCACCATTATTTTTGTTTGATTTCCTTTATCAAAGCTAAATAAGTGTGAGTGGCGAAGTGAGTTGCGAATGAGTTACTAAAGAGTCGCTGTAAAGAAGTAGTTGCTAGTTTCGATAGTTGCTATTGAGTTACTACTTGGGACAAATGAGTAACTCTGACTCGTAACTACGCAACCCGAAACAAGCAACCTTCTTTTGAGATCTGCAACTTCTTCTGCCACTCACTGCAACCAATAAGGAGAAATCAATATGCAGAAAGAAATCGCAGTCCGCCTATATCAAAACGCAAAATATGGCGCCACCTATGCAAAAGGTGTGCGCCATCAAGCCCTGTTTAATGCTGCAGCAGATATTAAAAAACCCAAAGTCAAATATGTCTTGGATTTTTATACTTATGCACATTGGGAGTTTTTAGCTAAAGAAAATCAACTAGATATCGTCAATCAAGTTCGTAATGAAGTCGATAAAGACACACTAGTCAGTTGGGTAGTGCGTTATGACTTAGTAAGCAAGGCAAAAACACCTGTGTATGGCTTTAGCACTTTAGATATGAAGACTAATAAGTTAATACTGTGTGTTTTAGATAATGATGCGGGAGTGGAAGATAGCTGGCAACTTTCAGCGAAACCTTGCAGAGCGGTGGCTGGTAAGAATGTAGCTGAGTTATTGGCAACTAATTGTGAATTAGCCAGCTGGTAATGGAGAGGCAGCCACTGTCGTGTTTGGCACGACAGTGGCTGTGGTCCCTACAGCAGACTATTGTGGCAATACTCCGCCCACGCCAACCCCAGCAATCATGACATCGCTAGCAAAGGTTCGCAAAGAACCTTTTGCTTTATGTGCCATTGCAGTAATCGCTGCTACTGGCAGCGCGGTAGCAGCTAATGACATTTTTTGCAAAATGCTTTGCCCAATTAATACATAAGCACTGGCATTTGCTGACTGGTTCATTTCTACTAAAAAGCTACGATTAATAATGCCATCGTCAATACGGTCAAGGTAATTGGTTGTGAAGATAAACTGACAACGCTTTAAATCCATCACAGATTTAAGTGACTGCTGTGCAGATAGGGTCAGCTTATCCACCTCATCAAACAAGAAATAATCAGTTTTTCCGTAGTGATGAATGGGATTTCGGCCATTACACATGGAGATGTGTTTGACAATAGCGGTGCTACTTAAACCTCCTCCACAACGAAATACTTCAGGTGCGCCTTCTTCTGTCGCTTGCATCCGTCCAATAGGACTTGTGTGGGGATAATTTCCAGCGTAAGCTGTTTCAAGCAAACTAGGCAATAAAAATCCTAGCGTGCTTTTGCCAGTGCCATAAGTGCCGTGGAATAAGATGCCGCTTTTGCCATTAAATGGGAATGGCAATTTACGGCTTAATATCAATTCAAGCAAATCACGCTCTGTTGAATTGTTAATTAAAAAGTCGTCTAAACAACTGGGTGCAAATAAGGACATAGTCCCTCCTATATAAGAATAAAAATGGGGCTATGGCGACATAGCCCCAAGGGTTAGTTAAACAAGCTCAGCTTCTGCTACTTCAGTTGCAAATACATTGTTAAAAGCCTCGGTTGCCTTAGCTACTTGTGCTTTTTCTGCAACTTCTTTTGCAGTTTTAGCGATTTGCTTTGCAGCCTTGTCTTCAACTTTCGCTTCTGACTTCTCTTTAGCCTCAGCTTCTGCTTGTGCTTTTTTGAGCGCATTCTTTTCTTCACGCTTTTTAGCTTCAGCAAGTGTGTAGTAAGCCGCCAGTGCTGTTTTCACAGCCCCATCGTGCCGAACCACAGCATTGACTTCAAATTCGCCAGTGGGCAAGTAAGTAGCTACAAATACCACTTGCTTGTCCGTCCAGTCAGCATTTGCTTTTACTGCAGTAGCGTCAAACTTAACTGTATTCAGAACAGTCTCGCTAACTTCAGCTTTTACTTGCTCAGCTCGCTTAGTTGCTGACAAAGGCTTAGTGCCACCCATACGAATTTGCTCAACACCGCCGTTGTCTTGCAAAAATGTAACCAAGTCTTCAGCACTAACTTCTTGTCGCAAAGCTTCACGCAAAGCAATTGAATATGCTGAAACACGACGACGATCAACACCAAATACACACTTAACAACACGGGTCATATCGTGTGTTGTGGCGCCAAAGCTATTGGTATAGCCCTTGTCAGCGATAAATGCTTCCATCGCCTCTAGCTTGGCTTTGCGAACTTCCTTGTCAGCATCTTGCTTCATAACTAGATAAAAGCTGTAAGCCTGCTTCAAAATGCTATACAAGCGATTATTAGACTGAGCAAGCTCAACTGTTTCCCAACTGATGCGAGCTGACTCCAAAGACTTCAATTGCTCAAATGCGCTAGGCTGAACAGCAGGTGTCGTGTTTGACACGACAACATTGCTAGGCACGCCAAGAGCAGCCAAGTTGATGGATGGGTTTACTGAGTTTGCTACAGTAGAATCAATGATCAAATTTGTCATGATTTGTTACCTTTCTTAATAGCGCTTCCGTATTTGCAATATGCTTTTGGTCGCGTTAAATAAGATGATCAAGCCAATCTGACGCTTCTTTTTAGGGTTTTGAAGAATATGGAACTACCTAAATCACCCGCAAAACCACCAGTCAAAAAAGCGCCTAAACCCAAGGCTGGTCAAGCGCAGTTGTTCTTCAAAGGATTGCCTGAGGATGTGCGCTTTAAGAGCCACAGCATTCCTGAGTCTTTAGAGCGAGCTAAAGGCACTCTATACGAAACTTGGTTTAATGCTTTGCAGTTATCACCGCACTACCAATTACTTTGTGAAACTAATGAATTCCCCAGTGATGAAGCAAAGCGCACATTTGAATTATTTGGCGACTTACGCAATGTCGTATTTGACACATGGTGGGTTGAAACGGGCTATGGCATCTTTGCCGAAAAAAAACCATTCAATAAAGTTTCTGTAAACAACGAAACAGATAGCTTTGGTGAAGATGTCAAAGTGCTGCATTTGGAAATTCCACTTAATGTTTCACCCAAAACATTGCGAGCGCAATTTGATAACTTATTAGAACTACACCACCCACATTACAAAGACTTTGATCGTTGGCAAGCAAGCACGGCTCCTGTGCGCATGGAGTCCCGCAAGCTCACCTCAGTCTCACTCAATATTTGTTTGGATGTTTATCGCTTGTTTCTTGAAAAATCCAAGCAAGGTGAAGCATTGCTGTATGAGATAGGCGAGGAACTGAGAATTAACCCCAAGCTCAATGTAATCCATTCAGATAGGGCAATTGAGGTTAATGAGAAACGCATCAAAATGTCTTCTGCAGTGAGTGAGTATTTAGAAAAAGCCAAGAACTTAACGGCGCACGCTACTGAAGGGCGATTTCCTTGCACAGACAATCATCCGTGGATAGAGCGACAAACCAGATCAGCACGCAAATCCCGCTACGGCGATTGAGTGCTCATATCAACTCTACAGCAGCCCTTTTCATATCGTCATTTACATCAATGTATTTCTGCGTCACTGCAATACTTTTGTGTCCCGCTAGGCTAGCCAAGATGCGCACAGAGATGCCCTTGTTTGCCAAGGTCGTAATGAATTGCCTACGACCACTGTGGCTACTAGCACCCGCAATGCCCGCTTTCTTATAAAGCCAAAAGAAGTGCTGGCATAAGGTATTAGGTGTCCAGCCCAAACGCTTAGATGTGTGGAACAAGGGAATATCAGGCATGGTGATATGTCGAGTTTTGAGATACACAGCCAACTCTTCTTTTAGTTTTGCTGGCAAAAAAACAGTTCTACCGTCATTGCCTTTGGTTTGCTGTGCACTTAAACGAATTTCGCTTTTAATCGTGCCATCTTCATTTAATACATCCCCCATTTTTAACTGGGCAATTTCTTTAACGCGAAGTCCCGCCCAATATCCCATAAGCAACATTGCGCGATTGCGTTCTGCATAAGTTGTGTTGCTGATGTAGCGTAAGACTTGTTCTAATTCATTTGTGGTGAGTGTTTTTGCTTGAGCCATTTATGTCCTTTAGATAAATAAAACTGTGTATGCAGTTTGTATTCTTTTGTGCAAAAGGACGACCAGTTTGTGTCAAAAATAATCTTTCCAAGAATCAATGACTTAGCATTTAGCTCCACCAAAGAAAATAGCAATAATCTTTGGTGGCGCTAAATGTATTTATTAAATCTGTGGGATCTAGACGACAAATTTAAGCAAATACCTAAAATCAGCTTTACAAGCTTAAACCAGGGGCTCACTGATGCAAAGCTATTTGGCGCCGCAATTAGTTTGCGTATAGACGGTTTTTGAGGTGCTTGTAGTGTCGTGTTAAGCACGACAGTAAGTTACGAAAGCATCCAATTACTTTTTGAATACTTCAGAGTGGGTTCCAATTCTAGCCAATCTCAGTTCATTACCAGCTATCTTAAAAATTAAAACGCAATCATTAGTAATGTGGCAATCACTATACCCATCGTACTCACCCTTGAGTGGATGGCTGCCATATTTTATTGGCAAAGGCTCGCCAATTAAAAGTTTAGTTAAAACTACGAGATATTCAATTTGATTGAATTTAGGACTTTGGACGATTTTCTTAAAATCTTTACCATACTGCTTACTAGGGACTGGATTTAACAGCATTAGCTTAGCAAGTCCTTATGCATCGCTTCTACAGTCTTATATTTTTTTAGCTTAGATTTGCTTTTAGGCAATTCAAGCTCTTTTATAGCTGCAATGGTTTTAGCATTGGGTATACGCAAGTCAAAAGGAATAGTGCCGTCAGTAGCTACACGCTTTAAAAAAAGGCGAATAGCGTCAGAGACATTGAGTCCCATAGCTTCAATTACCTCCGCAGCATCAGCCTTGACTTTGGCGTCAATGCGGCAACGGACATCTGTAGTAAGCATTTTGTGCTCCTTTATTAATATGCCGCTATTGTAGCTACAAATTGCGACACTGTCAAATAGTATATCTGTGGGGCTTTGGCTGTCGTGTATGACACGACAGGGGTGAAGAGGCTATCTTCTGCTATGTAGCATCCCCACATTCATCTCAGCACGTAATTCGCTGGCATAAAACTTGTCTACCATCTCCAAACTAGTGCGTGCATTGCGTGCCAGTGTGAGTAAATCAATGCCTTGCCCATAAAGTAATCTAAAGGTAATTGCAGAGTGCCGAAGTGAGTACAGCGTGCGTCTTTGTTCCTGGGTGCCAAAACGCAAATTGGTTTCTTCTAATATACGTTTGAACATCTTTTCCAATAAAAAGATGGCAGACTGCCTATCTTTGAGTTTAGGTAAAAACAAGTAGTCATCTTCTTTTGCCAATCCCTGTTTAGCAAAGTAATCACGTAGGTGTTCGTAGATATGCACCGCAGCTGGTAGCGTGACAATCTGCGCTTTATGTCGTTTGGTTTCTGGTAGTGTTAAACGTAAGTAGCAATGCTCACCTTTGACAATGGTCACGTGCTTATGCTGTATCAATTTAATATCTACAGGACGCACAAAGCTATTGACCATAAAGCCAATAACCCATGCCATCTCGTGCGGAATATTAGCGTAGCTAGCAAACACACCACCTTGCGTATTGCGGTGCGTTACCTTACGCTGTTTTTGTTTTGCATGACGCATGCGTTTAGCACAGCGAAGTAATTGCAAATACTCATTAGCAGTAAAATTACCTCGTGCTGTACTGGTAATGCGTATTTTGGGAAACTGTGGAACTTGCTCAACCCACTTGTGCGCATGTGCGGTATTGAGTATTTTGCGAAGTGCCATCATGTACTGTGACAGCGTCATAGGTTTGTAATTGAGCGTAGATAAATGATTGAAAAATCGTTCTACATGTGCATAGCCAATATCTTCAACGCATATGTTTTTGAAAAATGGCAACACTTGTTTGCGTATGCGTGACTGCAGCATAGTTAAAGAATGCTTAGCCACTTCATCCCTATCTACACGAGCTTGCTCTGTTGCAAGCATAAGTGATGCAGTCAGCTCTAAGCTATGCATTCTACTAACTGCTATATGTTCATGAGCAGTACTGGCGCCGCGTGCAATAAGCTGTGCATCATAAAACTCTTTAGCATAGCGCAGTGCATCACGTTTATGTGTGGTGCGTAGTGTGCGCTTAATCACCTTGCCACTAAAGTAACAGCGCACTTGCCAGTATCGTGATGCATTTGTCAAAAAGATGCAAAGTTTAGTTGGATAGCTTGGTACAGAAGTAATGGTATTAATAATTGGTAGAGTACGATTACGCTCTATAAAAAAATTATCATCATTTGTAGCAGTGTTTTTCAGCATTACCAAAGCATACTGTCGCACACCAAGTTGAGCGACCAAAAATATTTTTACAAAAATAAATTTTCAAACAAACTCCAATAGCACGTGCATTTGCGCTGTGAAGTTTTTTTGTCGCACACAAAATAAAGTGGTAAAAAGTCGCATACCTATTTGTGTGCGACAACAGCAAAGCCTTTACTGGCAAGGCTTTTGAGGCGATGTGGAAAATTCATTTGCAAAAAATATTGGCACTTTCGCGGATGGAGATTTACAGAATGAAAAAATCGCTATTAGCAGTTGCAGCAATGACAGCTTTCGCTGGCGCTGCTCAAGCTCAGTCCAGCGTAACCGTTTACGGTATCTTGGACGTTGGCTACATTGGTACAAACTCAAATACAACAAGCACATTAGCTGGTGCTAACGGTCAAGCTAAAGTAACTACTAACCAGATCGGCGCGTCGGCTGAATCTTCAAGCCGTTTAGGTTTCAAAGGCACTGAAGATTTAGGTGGTGGTACTTCTGCATTTTTCACTATTGAAATGGGCCTGAACCCAACTTTAGGTAACTTGTCAGGTTCTGCTGCAGCCGCTCCTTCAACTATCGCTACTGCTGATACAACGAATGGTTCTGGTTCTGCTATCGATAACCGTCAAACATTTGTTGGCTTGAAAAAGAATGGCATTGGTCAATTTGCAATCGGTCGTCAATACACTCCAATCTTTAATGCTGGTGCAGTAACTGACGCAGCTCAGTACACCAACATGATGGGTGACGTTCTTTACTCTGGCTCTTCTGCTGGTGTAGGCGTTAACGCATACATCAACGGTATGACTAACCGTGCTGACAATGCATTGACATTCCAGACTGATAAGTTTGCTGGCTTTAGCGTAAGCGGTATGTATGCATTGTACCAATCAAACGCTACTCAGGGTGTTGTACCAGCTGCTTCAGGTACTGTTGCTCAGATTACTCCCGTTACTGGTGGCAATACTAACTGGGGTGGTTGGGGCTTGAGCGCTGATTACACTTGGAACAAATTGTATTTGACAGCTGCTATGCAACAGTTCAGAACTAAGTACGATACTGGTGTGAACGGTGCTATTAGCACTGTTAACCTGAATGGTGCACCCGTAACTGGTGGCCAAGCTGTTGGTTCGGGTTTGGGTGGAGTTCAAGTATTTGGACCAACAAACCTGACAGACCAACAGACTTATGGTGGCGCAACTTATGACTTCGGCATTTTGAAAGCATACGTACAGTACATTAACCGCACTATGAATCAAAATACATCAGGTGGTGGTGCAGTTGAAGGTGCTAGTGGTGTAACAGCAGTTGGTCAAGCGTTTAAGCGCACTGCTGAGCAGATCGGTGTTCGTAGCTACATCACTCCATCGATTGAAGCTTGGGCTCAAGCTGGTACAGGTAAGTACACTGCTGGTATTTCATCAACACCTGCTACATCTTTAGCGCAAGCACAGTTTGTTATGTATCAAGTTGGTACGAACTACTACTTGAGCAAGCGTACAAACTTGTATGCAGCATTTGGTGGCTACAACGCTTCTTCTGCCGTTCAGGGTAATGGTTTAGCTGGTACTGGCAGCAACTACGCTGTTGGTATGCGTCACACTTTCTAATTTAACGCTAGCGTAAGCTAGTAGAAAATTAGTTTGGCATTAAATTAAACCCACTGTGGTAACACAGTGGGTTTTTTCTTGGTTTGAAATATTTACGCTGTTATTTGCAGGTGGCAAAATGAACAAAAAGGAGTTTAGTTATGAAAAGAACATTGTTTTTGTGCATGGTTGCTACGTTGGCGATAAATTTGGTGGCTTGTGCTGCTAACAGTCAATCAACAATAGGGGTTGATTGCAATTATGATGGTCAGCCACTGGGTGATATGCCGCTTGCATGCCAACCTGGTCGTTAATTTAAGATTTATTTAACTCAGCACGTTGCTGATTTAACTTTTGTTGCTGTTGACGCAGACGTTCTTGTTTAACGGCTTGCTGACTGCGTTTAGCTTGTTGTTGAAGTGTGGTCATGCGCTGTTGCTGTGGTGATTTTGGTTTACTGGCGTTGGTAATTTCTGCGATACGCATAATTAGGCTACTTGCTGTGGCTGATGTGGCACATTTGTCGTGCCGAAGATGGATTTGAAGAGCGCATAGGCTTGTGCTTGATTTTGTGCAAACACGATTGTTTCTGTCCATAGTCCACCTGCTTTAACTGTTGCCTTGTATTTGTGCATACAAGTATTTAGTAGTGTCGTGCCAAACACGACACTACGGCGAGAAACTACTTATTAAATCCTTTACGTAAAGTCACACTTGCCGTTGCTATCTGCGTATCAAGCTCGCCTTGCTCAACAGCCGTTTTAATCTGCTCTAACGCTTTAATCAAACCTTGTGCTGTGTCGCACTCAACGCTGTGCTTTCCTTTTGCCAACTCAATAAGCTGACTACCGTATTTAATGCTGACGCAAACCTTACCTTGTTCGTTCTTAAACCACCATTCACGCAGACGCTTATTTACTTCCACGCTTTTACGCAAACCAGTTTCTTTATCTTTTACAGTCCGAAATTTCTTTACTGCAAAAGTAGTGCCATCAATTTGACTTTTAGCTAACTGTATTTGTTCCCATAGTTTGCTTGACAGTTTATTGCGTCGAAATACCACAGTAGGTATGTGTGCTGGTTTCTTTGCTGTTGATAATTTCAATCTATCTAATGTGCTCATTTATTTCTCCTATAAGTTAATGGGCACACTTAATTTATTGCCGAAAATTTGGTTTGGACAACCTCAATTTATCCAAATTCACCAAATATCACCGTCTTTTTTATATGGTTTTCCTTTAGCTAAGCTAAATAAATGCGAGTGGCGAAGTGAGTTGCGAATGAGTGGCTATAGAAAAGTAGTTGCTTGTTTCGGCTAGTTGCTAATGAGTTACTACTTGGGACAAATGAGTAACTCTGACTAGTAACTACGCAACCCGAAACAAGCAACCTTCTTTTGTCATCTGCAACTTCTACGCAACTGCGCCACTCACTGCAACTATTAAAGGAGAACAATATGCAGAAAGAAATCGCAGTCCGATTATTTCAAAACGCCAAATATGGCACCACCTACGCAAAAGGCGTGCGCCATCAAGCCTTGTTTAATGCCACGGCTGACATTAAAAACCCCAAAGTTAAATATCTATTGGATTTTTATACTTATGAACACTGGGAATTTTTGGCAAAAGAACATCAGCTAGACATCATCAATCAGGTACGAAATGAAGTGAATAAAGATAGCTTGGTAAGCTGGATACTGCGCTATGACACCGAAAGCAAAAGCAAAACCACTGTTTATGGATTTAGCACATTAGATATGAGAACTAATGAGTTAATTCTGTGTGCTTCGTATAGCTCCCAGCCCTCTTCAAAATTACCTAGCCTAAGTAGCGATAGTGCCTTATTCCATTTAGCTTGTGGGTTAGAGGGATTGAGCTCTAATGCTGCATCAAAATCTTCCAGGGCTGATTGATATGCCTTCAATTCATTTCGAAGGTTGCCTCTTCCAATGAACGCCTCTTGCGATTGGGAATTTAATTGAAGAGCTATATCGAAGCAGGTTGAAGCCTGTGATAACTCATCAATTTCTTGAAAAAGATTTCCCTTATTAGTCCAGGCCCTTTCAGAGTGCGGATCAATGGCAATTGCTTGGTCAAGATATTCCAGCGCTTGCAATTCATACCCTGTTTTTGATAGACAGACGCTGAGATTTAAGAGGGCATCATAATTGCTTGGCTCAATACTGAGTATTTTCTGACAAGCTTTTTCGCACTCTTCCCATTTACCAAGTTGAATCAAGGTTGCCGAAAGATTAACGAGTATAGAGGCGCGATCCGGCGCGAGTCGCAGGGCTTCTTTGAATCGCTCCTCGGCCTTAGAAAAATCCTCTTCTTCAAAAAAATATAAGCCCAATTCAAAAAGATGTTTGGCTTCTTCTATCTTAGAGGTCACAGCAAACCCAGCCGCTTGCTTGAGTGTTTAATTTCACGACTGAATTCCTCAATTATTTTTTCAGGTTATCGCGGATTTCACGTAACAGCACAACATCCTCTGGGGTTGGGGGAGCGGGCGGCGCATCCATGACGCGAATTTTATTAACTACCTTCACCATTTGGAAGATTACAAAGGCCAACAAAATAAAATTGATTGAGATAGTGATGAAGTTGCCATAAGCAAAAATGGGGATGCCAGCCTTTTTGAGGGCATCAAAAGTTCTAGGGATGCCTTCCGGGACATTCCCGAGCACAATAAAGAGGTTGGTGAAGTCAATATGACCGCCCAATAGGCTAGAGATCACTGGCATCACGATGTCATTTACCAGAGAATCAACAATTTTCCCAAAGGCCCCGCCAATAATGACGCCGACGGCTAAATCAATCACATTGCCCTTGACGGCAAAGTCGCGAAATTCCTTCAAAACGCTCATAAATGCTTCCTTTCTAGTGGGAATAACGATTATCCAGAGATTAACCCCATAACTTTCTTGCTTACCCATCTTTTTACTTTAAAATCCTACCTTTAAGCAATTTCCGCCTATAAATGCTTCTTTCGAGGATTTTTGTAAATGAGTGACAAGCCCTGTATGGATAAGGATCGCCGTAATTGGTTGATCGCCACTTCGGCAGTTGGAGGCGTTGGTGCAGCCGCAGCCTTATACCCTTTTATAGATAGTTTTGAGCCTTCCGAGCGCGCCAAGGCCGCTGGGGCTGCAGTTGAGATTGATATTGCTGGTATGCAGCCAGATGAGATGAGGATGGTGGAATGGCGCGGTAAGCCTGTTTGGGTGGTGCGTCGCACCCCAGAACAGGTCGCAGAGCTCTCCAAGATTGATTCTGAGCTAGCTGACCCTGATTCTTTAAGGGACCCAGCCCAATTTACGCCTCCTTATGCCCAGAATCAATGGCGCTCGATTAAACCTGAATACCTCGTTGTAGTGGGGATTTGCACGCATTTAGGTTGCTCTCCATCCGCTAAATTTGAGGCGGGCCCACAGCCCTCTTTACCGAATACCTGGCCTGGAGGCTTCCTATGCCCATGCCACGGTTCTACATTTGATATGGCGGGTCGCGTATTTAAGAACAAACCAGCCCCAGATAACCTTGAAGTACCGCCACATATGTATTTGAGCGATACCAAGATTCTGGTTGGCGAAGATAAGAAGGCCTAAGGAGAGATAAATGGCATTTCACGAAAAAGAAGTCCCAGCAGACGCTTCTGCAGCCCAGAAGCTGATGGCTTGGGTTGATTCACGGCTACCTGTGACAGAGGCCTTTAAGAGGCATATGAGCGAGTATTACGCTCCTAAGAACTTGAATTTTTTCTATATTTTTGGTGCTTTGGCTATTGTTGTGCTGGCATTGCAAATTGTTACTGGCATTTTCTTGACCATGAACTACAAGCCTGATGCTGCTAAGGCTTTTGAGTCCGTTGAGTACATCATGCGTGAAGTACCCTGGGGTTGGGTGATACGCTATATGCACTCTACCGGCGCCTCCATGTTTTTTGTCGTTGTGTACATGCATATGTTCCGTGGCTTGATTTATGGCTCCTATCGCAAGCCTCGCGAACTCATTTGGATCTTTGGTTGCGCGATTTTCTTGTGCATGATGGGCGAAGCCTTCTTTGGCTACTTGCTCCCATGGGGCCAAATGTCCTACTGGGGCGCTCAAGTCATCGTGAACCTGTTCTCTGCAATCCCATTGATCGGCCCAGACCTTTCTTTATGGTTGCGTGGCGACTATGTAGTTGGCGATGCCACCTTGAACCGCTTCTTCGCGTTTCATGTGGTCGCAATTCCCTTGGTATTAATTGGTTTGGTGGTAGCCCATATCCTTGCATTGCATGAAGTCGGCTCCAACAATCCAGATGGCGTTGAAATTAAAGACAATTTAGATGCGCAAGGTCATCCAGTTGATGGCATACCATTCCACCCGTATTACAGCGTCCATGACGTCATGTATTTGGGTGGCTTTTTAATGATTTTTGCTTGTATCGTGTTCTTCGCGCCAGAGATGGGCGGCTACTTTATTGAAGCCAATAACTTCATTCCGGCAAACCCATTTCAGACACCTGCACACATTGCGCCAGTTTGGTATTTCACGCCTTTCTACTCGATGTTGCGTGCAACGACCACCAACTTCTTGTTGCCATTGTGGATTTTCTTGGCTGTGATCTTGGCGATGTTTGCTAAGACAGCCAAAGATATCAAGATCAAAGGCGTATGCGTTGCAATCGCATTGGTATTAGCTGGTGGTTTCTACGTGTTAGATGCGAAGTTCTGGGGCGTTGTGATCATGGGTGGTTCAGTTGTGATCATGTTCTTCTTACCTTGGTTGGATCACTCTCCAGTGAAATCAATCCGCTATCGCCCAGATTTCCATAAATATATTTATGGTGTGTTTGTGGTGAGCTTTGTGATCCTAGGTTACTTAGGCATCCAGCCACCATCACCATTGTTTGAAAAGGTTTCTCAGATTTGCACTATTTATTATCTGGGCTTCTTCTTGGGAATGCCGTTCTGGAGCAAGCTTGGCACATTCAAGCCAGTACCGACGCGCGTTACTTTTAAGGCCCATTAATTCACGCCTGAGAAATCGGCAAAGAGAAATTAGGAACTAGTATGAAACGAATTCTGCAAACTTTGATGGGCGTCTGCCAGGCAACAGTCTTGGTTGCCGCCCTGGGTTTTGGTGGTGTCGCTAGCGCGAATGAAGGTGGCCATCCTTTGGATAAAGCCCCGGATCGCGTGAGTAAAAATGCATCCTTACAAAATGGCGCAAAGATCTTTGTTAACTATTGCTTAAATTGCCATGCGGCAACCAGCATGCGTTACAACCGCTTGCGCGATATTGGCTTGACTGACCAACAGATCAAAGACAATTTGATTTTGAATGACGCTAAAGTTGGCGATCTGATGACGATCTCCATGACTCCAAAAGAGGGTAAAGCGTTCTTTGGTAAGAATCCTCCTGACTTATCGGTTGAAGCGCGTGCACGTGGGACAGATTGGCTATACACCTATTTCCGCACCTTCTATAAAGATGACACTACTCAAACTGGCTGGAATAACTTGGTTTATCCAAGCGTAGGTATGCCACACGTTTTATGGCAGTTGCAAGGTGAGCGTGCTGCTAAGTTTGAGGAGCGCAAGGACCCCCATGATGAAGGCCGCATGGAAAAGGTATTTGTTGGCTTTGAGCAGTTAACACCAGGAACTATGAAGCCTCAAGAGTACGACGACAATATCGCAGACTTGGTTGCTTTCTTGTCCTGGATGGCTGAGCCAGTTCAATTAGAGCGTAAGCGTCTTGGCGTTATCGTGCTCTTGTTCTTGGCAATCTTTACCTTGCTAGCTTGGCGTTTGAATAAAGCTTACTGGAAAGATATTCACTAAGATTCGGATGGGGTTTAAGTACCCCGTTTGCTGTACCTTTGTTGTTTTGAAGTAGAAATTTAAGGAAATAAATTTATGATGGTGTTGTACTCGGGTACTAACTGCCCATTCTCGCAACGCTGCCGTCTGGTGCTTTTTGAAAAAGGCATGGACTTTGAGATCCGTGATGTGGACTTGTTTAACAAGCCAGAAGATATCTCGGTGATGAACCCTTATGGCCAAGTCCCCATCTTGGTTGAGCGTGACTTAATTTTGTATGAGTCAAACATCATCAATGAATATATTGACGAGCGTTTTCCTCATCCACAGTTAATGCCGCCTGATCCAGTTGCACGCGCACGCGCACGTCTATTTCTCTTCAATTTTGAGAAAGAGTTGTTTGTTCACGTGGCTGCATTAGAGAATGAAAAAGGCAAGGCTGCCGAAAAGGTTCATGAAAAGGCTCGCTTAGCTATTCGTGATCGTTTAACTCAGTTAGCTCCAATTTTTGTTAAAAATAAGTATATGTTGGGCGAAGAGTTTTCAATGTTAGATGTAGCCATTGCGCCATTGTTGTGGCGTCTTGAGCACTATGGCATTGATCTCTCACGCAATGCAGCAGCTTTGCTGAAGTACGCAGAACGTATTTTCAGCAGGCCTGCCTACATTGAGGCATTAACGCCTTCAGAGAAGGTAATGCGCCGCTAAGTGGTCCATTATCCTGGCAGCATGATTTCAAGCATGTCTGACATTCCAAGTAACAAACCCTACCTAATCCGAGCCCTACACCAGTGGTGCTCGGATAATGGTTTTGCGCCTTTCATGGCCGTATTTGTAGACTCAACAGTTGAAGTCCCAATGGAGTTTGTTAAGAATGATGAAATTGTTCTGAATTTATCTATAGAAGCTTGCCATCAACTGCAAATTGAGAATGATTACATTAGTTTCCAAGCAAGGTTTGGTGGGGTACCAAGAAAGATATTGGTTCCGATAACCCATGTTTTGGCTATTTATGCCAGAGAGAATGGTCAGGGTATGTCATTCCCGTTTGACTCAAGCTCAATTGAAGAACAAATTCCTGAAAAGCCTGAGCCCTCAGAAACCAAAAGTGCTAAGCAATCCTTCCTGAAGCTTGTGAAATAGGTTAAAATTTCGACGTTGCCCCTTTAGCTCATCTGGTAGAGCAACTGATTTGTAATCAGTAGGTGGTCTGTTCGAGTCGGACAAGGGGCACCAAGTTAATAAAAGCCTGAATTGGAAATCAATTCAGGCTTTTTTCTTTTCTGGCTGCTATCTGTCAGCTACTTCAGTAAGTTTATTTTGCTTGTCTCTGGAAGGGCGGCAACGGCGATGCCCGACGCGCAACATAGAAAATTAGGTGGATACCAAAGTCCTGCAAGAGAATTCCCCGAGGCCTGATTTAACCAAGTGATGATCAGGGGAAGGAGTCCACCAATCCATCCGGCTGCAAGATTATGTGGAAGTGTGGCCGCGCTATTTCTATTCTTGGCCGGAAATAGTTCAGCAAGCAATGCTGTTTGCGGCCCAACCACTAGTGAGAGCGCCAATGACAGTGCCGTCAACATGAATAGGATTCCAAAAATATTGTACTGATCATGAGTCTGCATAAATGCAGTTCCAAAATATTCTAAGGCCCGGTATGCCGGCCGTATCAAAACGGTGCCAAGTAGTAGGCCGCTCAAAATCACTGGCCTGCGCCCGAGTCTATCTGACAGCCAGCCTGCAAATATCGTCAGTGGAAATAATACGAGCGTTCCATAGATGCTCAGTTGATCAACCAATTCCGATGGGAGCTTGACCGTGGTTTTAAGGAATATAGCGGTATAGACCTGCACACAAAAGAATAAAATTGCCCCGCTTGATGAGACGCAAAAGAACAGCAAGAACATCCTCTTACGAATCTCTGGATCTTTGAAGTTATTTGCCAGTTGTGATTCTGCTTTACGGTTCTTATTCAACTCTGTGAAGACTGGTGTCTCCTCTAATGCTCGGCGCGCCTGAAATGCAACCAATAGCAGTGCCAGCGAAACCCAGAACGGCACCCTCCAGCCCCATGCCTGAAATTCTGCAGCAGTTAAGTAGCGCTGCAAGAGTGCAATTTGCATGGTTGAGACCAGAATTCCGAGGGGGCCCATTAATTGTAGGAAGCTTGTTTTAAATCCACGATTTGTATCGCCTGCATGCTCTGTTAGATAAACAGCGCTGCCGCCAATCTCACCCCCAGCAGAAAGCCCTTGCAACAATCTTAGGCTGACCAGCAAAATCGGAGCCCAAATACCCGCTTGCTCGTAGGTGGGTAAAAAGCCCACGCCCACCGTTGCAATTCCCATGAGGGTAATGGTGATCATGAATACAGGCTTACGTCCAATACGATCGCCCATAGACCCAAAGAGAGCCGCTCCAATAGGCCTAACCACCATCCCAACGCCAAAAGTCGCTAGGCTAGCTAATAGGCCTGCAGTTGGATCATTTGATGGAAAGAAGAGTGGGCCAAATACCACTGCTAAGGTGGCAAAGGTCAGAAAGTCATACCATTCCAAAAAGGTGCCAAAACATGCGGCAATAGCTATCTTTCGATAGGAATGAGGCTTTTTTATTATTTCTAAGTTATTGATAATATTCAATATTATGTAATTTTAGTAAAAATATGTTGCATAGCAACAAAAAGCTCTTGATTTGTCATATTGCTTCAGTTAAAGTTTCATGGTGCAGTGCAATATTTAAAGTCTTTGATGTCTCTTGTTCTTTAAATCGTGCGCTTAATTGACTAGTTGTACCACCTAATTACTGGAGAAATACATGAACCAAGATCAAATCACCGCTAAATTATCCCAAATTAACAGCAAAGGCCTCGAGGCTTCATTTTCTTTAAGCGAAGCTGCTTTAGAAAATGCTCAAAAATTGGCTGAGTTGAACTACGCCGCGTCTAAAGATGCATTGGTAAATGCTCAGGACGGCATTCAACAAGTTTTGACAGCTAAAGACCCAAAACAAGTTACAGAA
>Ga0364881_10136_pt1 | contig 50618 bp, 54 predicted proteins | sample ExccelJu500001D4_5_FD_206923 | JGI IMG/M metagenome (GOLD analysis project Ga0364881, IMG submission 206923) | Enriched cells from Trout Bog Lake Hypolimnion, Wisconsin, USA - BchlTB.July30.5000.01.D4 | ecosystem: Environmental > Aquatic > Freshwater > Lake > Hypolimnion/Profundal zone | place...
GGCGATAAAAATTCTGTAGCAAACTTTGTATTACATGACCCGAGTCGCGATGAAATGCGTGCGATTGAAGAAAATATAAATCAAAGCATAGTGCTTTTACCTTTGATATTAAAAGGCGAGTTTGAAGCGGCAATGTTAAAATTACACACTAAAAATTAGTTACGAAATTATTGAACAGGAAAAATTATGAAATGCGGAATTGTTGGCCTACCAAACGTAGGAAAATCAACGCTCTTCAATGCAATAACCAAAGCAGGTATTGCGGCAGAAAACTACCCTTTTTGCACCATCGAACCTAATGTCGGTATTGTTGAGGTGCCTGACCCACGCATGAAACCCTTAATTGATATCGTCAATCCGCAAAAGGTACAACCAGCGATTGTTGAGTTTGTAGACATTGCAGGCTTGGTTGCAGGCGCATCAAAAGGCGAAGGCCTAGGCAACAAATTCTTAGCCAATATCCGCGAAACCGATGCAATTGCTCACGTCGTTCGATGTTTTAACGATGCAAACGTGGTGCACGTGGCTAATAAAGTTGACCCACTTTCAGATGTTGAAACCATTAACACCGAGCTCGCGCTTGCTGATATGGAAACTGTTGATAAAACTGTTCAACGAGAAAGCAAAAAAGCAAAATCAGGCGACAAAGAAGCGATTGCACTTTGTGCGGTTTTGGCTAAAGTTCAAAAAGGACTGGATCAAGGTAAAGCAGTTCGCACATTAGGCTTAGATGTTGACGAATTACACCTGCTTAAGCCACTTTGTCTCATTACTGTTAAACCAGTGATGTACATCGCCAATGTTGATGAAACAGGCTTTAGTAACAATCCACTGCTTGATTCAATTGTTGAATTAGGCAAAAAAGAAGGCTCCCCAGTAGTGAGTATCTGCGCAAAAATTGAGGCTGAAATCTCAGACTTAGAAGATGAAGACAAAACTTTATTCTTAGAAGAGCTGGGATTAGACGAGCCAGGCTTAGACCGCGTAGTTCGGGCGGCATACTCCCTACTCGGCTTAGAAACCTACTTCACAGCAGGCGTTAAAGAGGTCCGCGCTTGGACAGTACGTAAAGGATCAACAGCGCCGCAAGCCGCTGGCGTTATTCATACAGACTTTGAACGTGGCTTCATCCGTGCCGAAGTAATTGCCTTTAGCGAATTTGTCGCCCACAAAGGCGAACAAGGCGCAAAGGAGGCTGGGAAGATGCGTTTAGAGGGCAAAGAGTATATCGTTCAAGATGGTGACATAATGCATTTTAGATTTAATGTTTAAACAAAAAATAGTGCTACAAAAAGCCATCAAGTTGATGGCTTTTTTAACTTTTGAAAGACCATAGCAATTCTATGATGCATCAGCACACACCTTTAGCTTCAAGGTATAATTCAACATTAATTATCTAGACAAAAATATTTGCCATGCAACAGCAGTATCCATTTAAAGAAATTGAAGAACGCGCCCAACAATATTGGGAAACTCACCAAACTTTTAAGGCATCTGAAAAGAGTGATAAGCCAAAGTACTACTGTTTGTCGATGTTTCCTTATCCAAGCGGCCGTTTACATATGGGCCATGTGCGAAATTACACCATTGGTGACGTGCTAAGCCGATTCCACCGCATGCGTGGTTTTAATGTAATGCAACCAATGGGCTGGGATGCGTTTGGCTTGCCTGCTGAAAATGCTGCAATTAAGAATAATGTAGCGCCTGCTGGCTGGACATATAGCAATATCGAGCACATGAAAGCACAGCTTAAATCACTTGGCTTAGGTATATCTTGGGATAGAGAGATTGCAACTTGTTCTCCAGAGTATTACCGCTGGGAACAATGGCTATTCACTGAGCTCTTCAGAAAAGGGCTGATTTACAAAAAAACTGCCACAGTTAATTGGGATCCTGTTGACCAAACCGTGCTTGCGAATGAGCAAGTAATTGATGGGAAAGGTTGGCGCTCTGGTGCTTTGGTTGAGAAGCGCGACATTCCCCAATACTTTATGAAAATCACAGCTTATGCTGATGAGCTCTTAGCTGATCTCGACAAGCTTGAGGGTTGGCCTGAACAAGTAAAAACCATGCAACGCAATTGGATAGGCAAAAGCTACGGCTGTGAGGTGGATTTTCCTATCGTTGGCGGCTCTGGCAATCTAAAGGTTTATACAACTCGCCCAGACACGCTCATGGGCGCAACATATGTGGCTGTAGCTGCAGAACATGAACTTGCAATCCAAGCTTCTGTAAATAATCCTGCACTAGAATTGTTTATCCAAGAATGCAAAATGGGTAGTGTGGCTGAAGCAGACATGGCTACTGCCGAGAAAAAAGGCATGGCTACTGGCTTGTTTGTTCAACACCCTCTCACCGGAGAGCAACTGCCGGTTTGGGTAGCAAACTATGTGCTAATTAGCTACGGAGAAGGCGCTGTAATGGCTGTTCCAGCCCACGACGAACGTGATTTTGAATTTGCAAACAACTACAGTCTGCCAATAAAAGTAGTGATTAAACCAAAAAATGCCGAGCTTGACTTACCACTTACTAGCGCTTATGTAGAGCATGGCATCCTAATTAATTCAGGTGTATTTGATGGACTAAATTTTGATGAAGCCTCCAGCAAAATCGCAGAAGTTCTAAACGCAAAAAAACTAGGCAAGCGTCGTACGCAATATCGCTTGCGCGACTGGGGTGTTTCACGCCAACGCTATTGGGGCTGTCCTATACCTATCGTGCATTGTGCTTGCTGTGGTGAAGTGCCTGTGCCTGCAGACCAACTGCCTGTTCGCTTGCCAGAGGATGTAGTCATGGACGGCGTTGGTTCTCCAATCAAAAAAGACCCGAATTTCTACGAAACGACTTGCCCCACTTGCGGTGGTAACGCCACAAGAGAAACCGATACTATGGATACTTTTTTTGAGTCTTCATGGTATTTCGCACGATACGCAAGCTTTGACTGCCACAACAGCATGTTGGATGAACGCGCAAACTATTGGTTGCCTGTAGACCAATATATTGGTGGCATTGAACACGCAATTTTGCATTTACTCTATGCTCGCTTCTTTAACAAACTAATGCGAGATGTTGGTTTACTCAAAAATGATGAGCCATTTACACACTTGCTTACCCAAGGCATGGTGCTAAAAGAAGGCACTAAGATGAGTAAATCTAAGGGCAACACTGTTGACCCTCAAGCTTTAATCGACACTTACGGTGCAGATACGGCTCGTTTATTCATGATGTTTGCCGCGCCACCAGAGCAAAGCTTAGAATGGGCAGACAGTGGCGTAGAGGGTGCACATCGATTCTTGCGGCGCCTTTGGACATTTGTAGCAACACATTTAGAAACTGGCTCCGTAGAACCTTATAACGCAGGTGATTTAAATACAGAACTCAAAACCTTACGTCGTCAACTACACCAAACGATTGAGAAAATTACTGACGACTACGGTCGTCGCCAAACTTTCAATACTGCCATTGCAGCTGTAATGGAATTAATGAACGCTTATGCCAAAGTGGATGGTAGTGATGCAATAACGCGCAGCGTCCGCCAAGAAGTGCTTGAGAATGTGACTTTATTGCTCTCACCTATCGTGCCGCATATCTGCCAAGCTTTATGGGCTGAACTACGTAAAGAGGGTGTAATTGAAGATGCTGCTTGGCCAATCGCAGATCAATCTGCCATGGTACAAGATGAAGTAGAGTTAGTCGTGCAAGTAAACGGGAAATTGCGAGGCAGTATTACCGTGGCAAAAACCATAGCAAAAGAGGCTATTGAACAGCATGCTGTCGCCCAACCATTTGTGCAGAAATTCTTAGAAGATGGCTCTGTTGTGCGTAAAATCATCGTGGTGCCAAATAAACTTGTCAATATTGTTGTGGGATAAATATGAGTAAAAACATAACTCGTTGCGTTACCATTTTCATCATGACTTTAGTTCTTGCGGCATGTGGATTTCATTTACGCGGGGTTGCTGATTTGTCTTTTAACAAGCTCTACATCAAAGGCTCATTAAGCATCTCTAAGGACTTAATTAGCTCGCTTAAAACCAATGGCGTAAGGATTGTGAAAGAACCTGAAGAAGCGGAAATGATGCTGGAATTAATAAGCGACAACCAAGAGAAACGCATTCTTTCATTAGGCGGAACTGGCTCTGTGCGTGAGTTTGAATTATTTTATCGAATAAAATTCCGCCTTCGTGATGCTTCATCAGATCTTTGGAGTCCAGAACAATTAATTGAAGAGCGAAGGGACTTCTCTTACTTAGACAGCGAATTACTTGCTAAATCTTATGAAGAAACCATGCTTTATGAAGACATGCGCCGCGATGCTACCCGAGAACTCATGCGTCGTTTAGTCGCTCAGAAACCTAAAATAAAGGCTACGGAATAGGCTATCGCCTTTACCTTTGTCAATCAAAAATGAATTTAGCGCCACAACAACTTTCTTCTCATCTAAAAAACGGTCTTAAAACACTATATGTGCTAGCAGGAGATGAGCCTTTATCACAACGTGAGTGCTTAGATGCAATACGCGCGAAAGCGCGTGAACTTAAGTTTGATGAACGTACAAGCTTCACGGTCGATCGTTATTTTAATTGGGCAGAAATTGCTGAATTCGGCCAAGCCATGTCACTATTTGCCAGTCAACGCTTATTGGAAATTTACATCCCTACAGGCAAACCTGGCCTTGATGGCAGTAAAGCCCTACAAGTTTTAGCCATGAAGGCCTTACCTGATACTGTAACAGTTATTATTCTGCCGACAATAGACTGGCGAGATGCAAAAAGTGCTTGGTATACAGCGCTCCAACAAAATAGTACATTCATCGAACTTAGTGAAGTTAAGCCTACACAGCTACCACAATGGATTGCCGACCGCTTAGCCTTACAAAAACAAAGTACGGATCTAGAGACATTAACTTTTATGGCAAACCAAGTAGAAGGCAATCTACTTGCTGCGCATCAAGAGATTCAAAAGCTAGGGTTGCTATACCCTGAAGGTGTAATTGCTGGAGAAGACGTCCGTGCAGCAGTGCTCAATGTTTCGCGCTTTGACGCAGTGCAGCTTGGAGAGGCTGTATTGTCCGGAGATGTTGATCGCACTGTTCGAATTTTAGAAGGCCTTAAAGATGAAGGCACGCAACCTGTTGCTGTAATGAATCCTTTAATTTGGGCGATTACGCCATTACTAAAAATAAAGCAGGCGGAAGCGCGTGGTGAAAACTTAAATAACGCTATGGTTCAAGCCAAAGTATTTGGCTCAAAACAAGCACTTGCCAAGCAAGCGGTTAGGCGATTAAGCTTGAAACAATTACAAGCCGCATTGCTCAAACTTGCTGAAATTGATAAAACAGCAAAAGGGATTATGCAAGGTGATGCTTGGCTAGAGCTTTCAAGATTATGCTTTGGCATTTCAAGAGTTGTCACTAAAGACAGAAGTTGCTAAATAAAAAGGTTAGGGATCGTAATGGACGTTAAATCATATATGCACAATGTGGGTGTTGAAGCAAGACTAGCTTCACGCGCCATGGCAAAAGCTGAAACCAATACTAAAAATTTAGCACTAACCACTATTGCCAAAGCGATCTTACGCGAAAAAGACGCTCTGCTTGCAGCAAATGAAAAAGATATCCATTCCGCAAAAGCAGCTGGGATGGATGTAGTCATGTTAGATCGTCTTATGCTTACAGAAAAATCTATTTTTACTATGGCTGAAGGCCTAGAGCAAATCGCCAACCTAGCTGATCCAATAGGCGAAATTAGCGATATGAAATACCGACCTTCTGGGATTCAAGTCGGCAAAATGCGTGTGCCACTTGGTGTGATTGGTATTATTTATGAAGCTCGTCCAAATGTTACAGTAGACGCTGCAGGCCTATGTATTAAGTCTGGCAATGCAACGATTCTTCGTGGCGGCTCAGAAGCAATTCATTGCAACCAAGCATTGGCAAAATTAGTGCATGAAGGCTTGACATTAGCTGGCTTACCAAAAGCCGCCGTTCAGGTCGTAGAAACCACAGATCGCTCTGCTGTTGGAGAGCTGATTACCATGAAAGAATTTGTAGATGTTATTGTTCCTCGTGGCGGAAAAGGCCTCATTGAGCGTATATCTAACGATGCACGAATCCCTGTAATTAAGCATTTAGATGGTAACTGCCACGTTTATGTAGATACTGAAGCTGATTTAGACAAGGCCATTCAAATTGTTGAGAACTCAAAAACACAGCGACTTGGGACATGCAATACAACAGAATCTCTTTTGATTGCACGAAGTGTAGCAAACAATATGTTGCCTAAAATTGCTGAAATGTTGATTAGCAAAGGCATTGAAATTAGGGGTTGTAAAGAAACTTGCGCATTAATAAAAACTGCAAAACCTGCCACAAACGATGACTACTTCACTGAGTATTTGGACGCGATTATTTCCTGCAAAGTGGTGGCTGATTTAGATGAGGCGATTACACATATCAACCAACACTCGTCGCAACACACAGAAGCAATTGTGACCGAAAATTACACAAAAGCACGACGCTTTTTACGAGAAATAGACTCTAGCAGTGTAATGGTAAATGCTTCAACACGCTTTGCAGATGGCTTTGAGTATGGCCTGGGCGCAGAGATCGGCATATCTACTGATAAACTTCATGCTCGTGGCCCTGTTGGACTTGAGGGCTTAACATCCCTCAAGTATATTGTGTTAGGTGATGGTCACATTCGCGCCTAAGTGCCTTCCATGATAGGAATTTTAGGCGGCACATTTAACCCGATTCACTATGGTCACCTCTACTTTGCCGATTACATTCTAGAATCATTAAACTTTGAAACAATACGTTTTATGCCTGCAGCTATTCCTGCATTAAAAGACATGCCAAATGTCAGCGAAGAACAACGGGCTGAGATGGTAAAACTTGCTATTAGCGACCATCCAAAATTTCAGATTGATACCCGTGAGCTTGAGCGTGATGGGCCTTCATATACCATAGATACACTTATCTCATTACGGGAAGAGTTAGGAGACAAGGTCAGTATTTCTTGGTTGTTAGGTTCGGATGCTTTTGCAAAACTGAACGGTTGGCATCGCTGGAATGAACTTCTCAACTACTGCAATTTTGTGGTGGTCAAACGACATAATGCTGAAGAATTAAAATCCAACACTGCTATTGAAAGAATAATTGCAAAACATCAAACCAATGATGTTAACGATTTGAAACACTCAGCTAATGGAAAAATATTGATAAAAGAAATTGATGCTTTGAATATCTCATCTACTCAAATTCGTCAGCTTTTAGCATCGAAAAAAGATGTGAGTAATTTAATGCCAAATAACGTTATTCACTACATTCAACAACAACAACTCTACCCATAGATATATGGACACTTTTAGCCATGCACTTTGGGGGTATGGATTATTTGGCTACAAACGCCATGCTTGGATTGCTATTTTGTTTGGCGCTGCCCCTGATTTAATATCATTTGGGGCATTTATGCTGTTGAACATAATTAATGGCAAGTGGTACTTCGGAAAACCACCGCTAGAGGCTCTCCCTCCTTGGCTATTTACCAATTATGCATTCGGACATAGTGTGATTATTTGCTTTGTTGCAATTGGATTAGTTTTTTTGTGGCGCAAAGAGATTGCATTTGCGATGCTGGCTTGGCCGTTTCACATTCTTCTCGACTTCCCATTTCATGCCAAATCCTATTTTTCAACCCCACTATTCTGGCCACTTTCAAACTTCAGTATTGATGGGATTCCTTGGTCACATTGGTATATATGGTATCCAAACGTGGCTGGCTTAATTTTTTTGTTAGCGTATCGATTTAAGAAAAAACGCAAATCTAAAAATCAGTAAACTTAGGCTTTTCATTCCAAGCAACATCTGCGATACAAGGTGCTTTAATCATGGCTTTTAGCGTCAAAATATTCTCTTCAATTGCAGACATATTAGGGTCAATCCGATTAGCAACCCAACCTGCCAAATGAAGGCCAGATGCTTTGATAGAGGCAACTGTCATTAAGGCATGATTGATACAACCCAAACGCACGCCCACCACCATAATAACGGGGAGATTAAGTTTTACAGCCAAATCAGCCATAGTTTCTTGACGATTAATTGGCACACGAAAACCACCAGCGCCTTCAATGACAACCACATCAGCTTGCAATTGCAATCTATCAAACGCTTGCTGAATCTTATCCAATGAAACTACGACTCCATTCTGTTCAGCGGCAATGTGCGGAGCAATCGCAGGGGCAAAAACATAAGGGTTAATCAATGCCTCATCGACATCCATGTTGCCCGCATTAATTAGTTCAACCACGTCTCTATTGAGTAAAATACCATTCACCAATTCAGCCCCCGCAGCAACCGGTTTCATCCCAACAGTGAGCAGACCTTGTTGCACAAAAGAGCGTATTAGAGCACTAGCAATATAGGTCTTACCCACATCGGTATCTGTACCTGTTACAAAAAAAGTTTTTTTATTTTTTTGCATGAAAAGTTAGGGGCGCAAAGCCCGTCTCTAAGTCGACTTTCGTTTTAGGTCTAGCCTCAGGCTTCCATGCGTGCCCATAAACTACTTCAAACGTGGCTGGCAATTTGCCGTTTTTTCTAAAGCACTCATAGTTTTCAGTGAGTTGTTTTAAAAACCCTCGACCTTTTAAACCACGACTACGACCTTCAGCGGCATTATGTGCTCCGATAGACTTCAAATCACGCATCACTTCGATCACATCAGTGTATGTAAGTGTAATGCGCTCAACATCTAATACTGGAGCTGCAAAACCCGCCCGTACTAGAGCATCACCAATATCATGCATATCAATAAAACGGCTCACGTGCACCTGATCATCATCCCCAGAAGCCGCACGCAACTCTTTGAGAGTATCTGGGCCAAGCGTGCTAAACATGAGCAGACCATCTGTTCGAAGCACGCGATGCATATCGGAGAAAGTAGCATCTAAATTATTACACCACTGAATCGCTAAATTGGACCACACCATATCTAAACACGCGTTTGCAAACGGGAGCTGTTCAATATCTGCACAAATAAAACGCTGTTTACTAAAACCCAAGCTTTGCTTAATTCGTTGTGTAAGAGAGCCTTTCATCAACTGAGATTTATGCAACATGCCCATCGCTAAATCTAGAGAGAGTAGCCGTGCTTTTGGGTATTTTTGCATCAAAGCTTTGCTTGCATGACCTGTGCCACAACCCGCATCTAATATCAATCTTGGCTGCATGCTCACCAAATCTAAACGATTAAGCATTTCTTCACGCACCAATTTCTGCATCACTGCCGCAGCATCGTATGTATTGGAAGCACGGTCAAACGAGAGACGTATTCGAGCTTTATCTAGGTAATATATATCTTGCTGAGAAATGGATTGGCTCATGCTTTTAAAAACTCAGTTACTTTTTGACTAAACAATTCAGGATGGGAAATAAATGGCTCGTGCGCCGCATTTGGAAATACAATTAACTGAGCATTTGGCAAAGCCTGGGCCATCCATTCCGCCGCGCTTAATGAGGCTAATTTATCATTTGAGCCATGAACCAACAAAGTTGGAGTTTTCAAGCTTGGTATATCTGTTCGCAAATCAGCAGTGCGTAAAACGTCCAAAGCACCTAGCAATCCTTTTTGATCAGGGGCTGGGCGAAGTCCAAGACATTCTCGCAACATCTTGGAAGTCGCGCGCGCATTGCCTCCACCCATGGCAACTAAAGCAAAAAGTTTATTCATGGTGCCTTGATAGTCCTGAATTGCACTAGCAAAAAAACTTTCAAACACATCGACAGGCATACCTTGTTGCCAATCTTCACGGGACACAAAACATGGAGTACTGCCAACTAGAGCAAGCTTTCTAGTTGGTTTAATTAAGGCAATTTTAGTTGCAATCAAGCCCCCTAAAGACCAACCTAATACATAGGCATTAGCTGGGACTCTCTCAGCAATACTTTCCGCCACGGTATGTAAGTTATAAACATTTAAGTTTTTGCTATATCCCATGCCCGGCAAATCAACCAAATGCAACTCAAAACGCATACTAAGTAAATCACGGGTTTGCATCCACATGCCACTGTGCATACCCCAGCCGTGAATCATCACTAACGGTTCGCCTTGACCTATTTTCTCGATATATAAACTCATCCGCCCAAGACCTGTTCTGCTTCATGCAATTGTTGAATCAGCATTAGTACATCATCGAAACTGTGAGTTGCAGATAGCGAAATACGAAGACGTGCAGTATTTTTTGGGACAGTTGGTGGACGGATGGCAGGAACTAAAATGGCTCTTGATATGAGGTATTCACTAAGCCGTAGCACCTCTTCATTGGTACCAACTATGATCGGTTGTATTGCGGTATCTGAGCACATTAATTGCCATTTTTTTAAGTTTAAATGATGCTTAAAATACTTTATTAAATTTTGCAGATGAGCGTGACGTGCTTTATCATTTTTCATCAAATCAACTGCCGCCAATAAAGCGGCTGACAATGCTGGTGGACTAGCTGTGGTGTAAATATAAGTTTTAGCAGACTGAGTCAAATACTCTATAATTGTTTTATCACCCGCTACAAATGCACCTGCAACACCTGCAGATTTTCCCAAGGTTGCCATATAGATTATACGTGGCGAGGATAAATTAAAATGGCTTAAAATGCCTCTGCCCTGATGACCTAACACGCCAAAACCATGTGCATCATCAAGTAATAAATATGCATCGTATTTCTCACAAAGCGCCAGCAATTCTGGTACTGGTGCAATATCGCCATCCATACTAAAGACAGCATCTACGATTACTAGCTTTCTTGATGCAGTACTAACCAGTAACATTTTTTCTAGTTGCGCTAAATTTTGATGCGAGTAGCGATTTAATTTGGCACGCGCAAGAACAGCAGCATCATTTAATGAGGCATGGTTGAGCTTATCTGCAAAGATTGCATCATTACGACCAAGCAAAGCTGTAACTACACCTATATTTGCCATATAGCCTGAACTGAAAAGCAAGCTTGCTGGCAAGTCCACGAAACCAGCCAAAGCTTGCTCTGCATCATGATGAAATTGATGATGGCCTGTAATGAGATGAGAGGCGCCAGCACCCACACCTGACTCAGTAACTCCATGCTGTAATGCAGAAATTAAATCCGTGTGATTAGACAAGCCTAAATAATCATTACTTGAAAATGATAGTAATCTCTGACCATCTGAGACCAAATGGACGGCTTGAGGACTTTGCAATACCCTACGCGTGCGCTTTAATCGTGCTTGCGCACGCTCCGCAAGTTCTGCTTTGAGTTGTTCTATCATTCAGAAGTTTTTCTGACGCTTAAAGCAAGGAAGTTGATTAAATTGGGTGCAGACCCAATTTTGAAAATAGCTCTTTATCTTTTTCTGCCTCAGGATTAGCAGTAGTGAGAAGCTTTTCACCGTAGAAAATTGAATTTGCCCCTGCAATAAAGCACAAGGCCTGAATCCCATCATGCATGCTTTGACGTCCAGCTGAAAGACGCACAAAGCTCTTAGGCATAGTAATGCGTGCCGCGGCGATAGTTCGAATAAATTCAAATTGATCCAAGTCCTCAACCCCATGTAATGGCGTTCCTTCAACTTGCGTTAGCAAGTTAATAGGAACACTTTCTGGAGGACGCTCCATATTCGCAAGTTGTGCAATCAAACCGGCGCGCTGGATACGGCTTTCACCCATGCCAATAATACCGCCACAACAAACATTAATATCTGCTTCACGAACGCTATCTAAGGTGTCTAAACGGTCTTGATAAGTACGAGTAGTAATGACATCCCCATAGAATTCTGGCGCAGTATCTAGATTGTGGTTATAGTAATCAAGGCCTGCTTCTTTTAATTGCGTAGCTTGCCCCTCTTTTAACATTCCTAAGGTTGCACATGTTTCTAGACCCATCGCTTTAACTTCTGAAATCATCTTAAGCACAGGTTCTAAGTCTTTCTGCTTAGGACTCCGCCATGCAGCCCCCATACAGAAACGACTTGCACCACTCTCTTTTGCCACACGAGCTGCTGCGAGCACTTCATCTAGAAGCATAAGCGGTTCATTTTCAACATCTGTGTGATATCGAGCGGCTTGAGGACAATAACCACAATCCTCTGAACAACCACCCGTTTTAATTGAAAGCAAAGTACTCACTTGAACAGCATTAGGATCAAAGTTTTCGCGGTGAACCGTTTGAGCACGATGAATCAAATCGCTAAATGGCATTTCAAACAGCTCAACAATTTGTGCCACACTCCAGCGCTTTTCTATTTCGACAGGTGCAACATTGCGCTTAACAGAAGTCACATCCACAAGACTCACATTTAATTCACTCATGATTCCATCTCCATCTTCATGTCCTGCCAATTTTCTTTTGAAGCACGCAATATATCTCGAATTCCCAAAGGTACTACTAATAAAATACTAATACCCCAGACCAAAAACAATACATTTAATACGCCAATTTTTTCACCTAGCATAAATCCGAAGAAAGCCATGATTACCAACAAAGCAAAGGTCGAATAGAATCGATAACCGGATTGTTGAATATACACACAGACTCTAGGATTAGGATGATTGGCTGCAGCCGCATACATAAAAATAGAAGCTGCAACCCAAACAAATAATGGAATAGCTAAAGGCAAAAAAAGCACAGCCAAACAAGAAAAAAATGTAAAACTTTGCGCAGCTCGCATTTGTTGTTTTGCCGTAATAATGTGATTTATTTCTGGAGATGACTTCATTATTTGGTACCATTTTCTTACCAAGATAAATCAGATTATACATTGTTAAGCAAAAAGCCAATAATTGAATGACAAATGTCTATATTTTAAACAAATGTTAAAATTTTGATTTTGTGGCCAATCGATAGTACTCAATTAAAAACTGAAACCCACTGAAAAAACTATCATCACAAACCAATCTAAACTCTCTTACAAAAACAGTGAAAAAGACTCCGCTGATGTAGAATACAGGCTTACCGCACCATTTCTTGCAAAGTAAATGTTTAACATCGTTTTATTTGAACCAGAAATTCCGCCCAATACAGGCAATATTATTCGCCTATGTGCAAATACTGGCGCGCGATTACATTTAATTAAACCGCTTGGATTTTCATTGGAAGACAAGCAACTCAAACGTGCCGGATTGGACTATCACGAATACACCAACTTACAAATCCACGAGAGTTGGAAAGCATTCAAAACTGCTTTAACCGGCAAACGCATGTTCGCTATTACAACAAAAGGCAGCTCAACTCACAGCAATATCATATTTAAGAAAGATGATGTATTTGTGTTTGGCCCAGAAACTCGAGGACTACCAGAAGTAATAAGGAGTGAATTTAGCCCAGAACATCGAATAAGGTTACCCATGTTGCCAGAAAGCCGAAGCTTGAATTTATCTAATTCTGCCGCAGTATTGTTGTATGAAGCTTGGAGACAAATCGATTTTGAAGGCGGAGTATAAAAAGGTTAGCTGAATGATTCTTCTTTTTGTTCGCGACCAAGCAAATCCATTACAGCATCACGCGGTGCTTTCCCATGGGAAAGCACTTGATCAACCTCGTAGGTGATCGGCATTTCAACACCTAAATCTTTTGCACGTTTAACTACTTCGCGAGCGGTATAAACACCTTCAGCAACATGGCCTAGAGTCGATAAAATTTCAGTCAAAGGTTTCCCACTTGCTAATTGCAAACCCACCTCACGATTTCGCGAATACTGTCCTGTACATGTCAATATTAAATCTCCAGCGCCAGCCAAGCCCATAAATGTATCCTTTTGGGCGCCTATCGCCATACCAAAACGAGTCATTTCTGCTAAACCACGAGTAATCATAGCAGCGCGAGCATTATTACCAAATTGCATTCCATCAGAGATGCCAGCAGCAATCGCCATCACGTTTTTAAGCGCTCCCCCAACGGCAACACCAGCGACATCGGTACTAGTATAAACACGCAATGAACCGCCATGCAGCCCAGCACCTGCTTGTTTTGCAAAGTCAGCATTATTCACTGCCAAAGAAACAGCTGTTGGTAAACCACGCACCAATTCAGCGGCAAAGCTAGGGCCAGAAAGCGCACCCCAAGCTTGGTTAGGCCCGAGCACCTCTAGAGCCACTTCGTGTGGTAGTTTTGCCGTAACAGGCTCCAGCCCTTTATTAGCCCAAATGACAGGGACATTAACTGCAATAGCTTTGATGGATTCCAACATGTCGCGAAAACCGGAAGTAGGTACAACAGAAACAATGAAATCAACATCCTTAAGCGCGAACTCCAAGTCTGACTCCACACTCAGGTTATCATTAAACTTGAAATCGCCAAGATACATTGGATTGGCGCGAACTTTACGCATACCGTCGACATGGGCAACTTTACGTGCCCACATGCAGACTTGGTGTTGCTGGCTAATATGCATCGCTAACGCTGTTCCCCAAGCACCTGCTCCTAATACGGCTATTTTCATTGCATACCCTTACAAACCCCAAACAGTTGAAGTCTGGACAAAGCCCACCACCCCATCGCGATGCTTTACTTTCACCCAGCCGTTTTTAGCAGCCTCAACCAAATCTACAACGACATCTTTCTCGACCTTCGCTACAACTACGCCCAACACTTCAGGCGTTTGTTTAATTTCAACAGGAGACAGAATTAACAAAGTACGCTTGGTGCTCAATTGATTGGCACCTATCCAACTCAATCCACCTTGCTGATCTCGCACCTTTACCCACTCAGCAAGACTTACAATCACTTCAACAGGGTAACCTTGACCAAGTAAATAAAGTTTTTTACTTTGCAATGAAGGCGAATCATAAACAATCGCTTTCTGCACATTAACTGCACGGAATTCTGCTGTTGCCAAAATTGGCAACAGCAGTAAAACTGCAGCAGCGACTAAAGAACTAGTGCGTTGTTTTTGTTGCTTCATCTTGCGCTTGTTGCTGCTTTTGTTGCGCATACAGGGCTTCAAAATTAATTGGGCTAAGCACAACCGGTGGAAACCCTGCACGCACTGAAGCATCTGATACCACTTCACGAGCATAAGGGAACAATATGTTCGGGCATGTGACGCTAAAAATAATCTCTAAATTTTCTTCTGGCACATTTCGCACTTGAAAAATGCCAGCCTGAGCAACTTCAATTAAGAATGCTGTTTTTTCAGCAATTTTTGAAGTCACTGTAATGGTTAATACCACTTCGTAAATACCATCTTCAAGCTTGCTTGCTGCGTTGCTGATTTCAATACCGATTTGAGGTGCATCGCGGTCTGTGAAAATTTGTGGCGCATTAGGCAACTCCAACGACAAATCTTTTACGTACAATTTTTCAATACCAAAACCTGGCGCTTGATTTTGCTCTAGCGCTTGATTTTCTGTTGTTTGCTCTGCAGCTGTGTCTTTAGTTGCCATGATGTTTCCTAAATATTTTTCAAAAAATGATTTGAGTTATTCTTAATCGATAACGAAGAGAACCGATATTTTAACTGATGCTTATACTAATTGCTTGGATTGCTTTATTTTTACTGAGCCAATAGCAGATCGAGCTCACCAGCTAAATCTAGGGCGCGTAGATCATCGAAGCCACCAATATGAACGTCTCCAATATAAATCTGAGGAACGGTTCGGCGACCCGTTTTTTCCATCATAGCTATTTTTAATTCTGGCGAAGCATCCACCTGAATCTTTTCAATTTCTTTAACCCCTTTATTATTAAGCAAGCGCTCTGCGTTTGTACAATATGGACAATAAGCACTGGTGTACATCAAAATTTTAACCATAAAATGCCTTTAAGATGATTAAGCGAAATGCGAAATGATTTAACAAGAATGTGAATTGTACATAAAGACCTGTTAGAAAAAGAAACTCGCTTATAGAAATTAGGCAAATAATGCAGATTTATTAAACAAAAATCACTAAAATAGCGATATTACTAGAACACTCATTGAAAATTATATCGCATGAAAATTACCCCTGTCGTATTGTTGATCTTGGATGGTTTTGGTTATAGCGAAGACATCAAAGATAACGCCATTGCCCAAGCAAAGAAACCAAATTGGGACAAACTCTGGCAACATTACCCCCATACACTTATTAACGCCTCGGAACACTTTGTTGGCTTGCCTGACGGCCAGATGGGCAATTCAGAAGTTGGTCATTTAAATATCGGGGCAGGCCGTATTGTTTTTCAAGAGTTCGAACGCATCAATAATTCAATTTCAACAGGCGCTTTCAACGAGAATCCCGTATTGTTAGAAGCCGTTAACAAAGCTAAAAATGCTGACAAAGCCCTGCATATCTTTGGATTGGTTTCTGACGGCGGCGTACATAGCCACCAAGATCACATTTACGCAATGATTAATATGGCCGCAAAGCAAGGCCTAGAAAAAATATACGTCCATGCTTTTTTAGATGGTCGAGATACCCCACCTGTCAGCGCAAAAACATACTTAGAGAATTTAGAAGCGCAAATCAAGAAAATAGGGGCAGGCAAAATAGCTTCTATTTGTGGCCGATATTATTCGATGGATAGAGACAAACGTTGGGAACGTATAAAGCCAGCTTATACCTTACTAACTGAAGGCAAAGGTGAGTTCACAGCAAAAAATGCATTAGAGGGCCTAGAAGCAGCTTATGCTCGCGGTGAAAATGATGAATTTGTCAAAGCAACAGCAATTGCACAACCGGACGAAACACCTGTTTTTGTGGATAATGGGGATGTAGTTGTGTTTATGAACTTCCGTTCAGACCGTGCCCGCCAGATGACAGCCTGTTTCTTGGATACAAATTTTGATGGCTTTCTGCGCAATAAATTGCCAAAACTGAGCGGCTATTACACACTCACCATGTACGACAAGAGTAAAGCAAATGCAAAGGCGGCATTCCCGCCAAATAACATTCAAAATACATTTGGAGAGTACATTTCCAATCAAGGCCTCAAACAATTACGCATTGCAGAGACTGAAAAATATCCACACGTGACTTTCTTCTTTAACGGTGGTGAAGAGAAAAATTTCGAGGGAGAAAGCAGAATTCTTGTGCCCTCCCCCAAGGTAGCTACTTACGACTTGCAGCCAGAGATGAGTGCTTTTGAGCTAACAGATAAATTAGAAGCTGCGATTTTGAGCCAAGAATATGCAGCTATAATTTGCAACTATGCGAACTGTGATATGGTCGGACACACAGGCATTATGGCCGCAGCAATCAAAGCGGTTGAAACGCTAGACATTTGTTTAGGGCGCTTGGTTAAAGTGGCCCAAAGCGTTGGCGCAGAAATCATCATTACGGCAGACCACGGGAATGTTGAGATGATGCAAGACATTGAGAACAATCAGCCACATACACAGCACACTACAAACCTTGTGCCATTACTCTATATTGGCCGAAATGCCAAAATAGCAAAAACTGGGGCACTTTCAGATATCGCACCAAGCTTGCTAGAAATAATGGGCTTGCCACAACCTGATGAAATGACAGGCCACTCATTAGTGAGCATCGATTGAACATGTTGAATTATGTTAGCCGCTTTTTATTTGCTATTGGATTGATTACACTTTCTGCCAACTCACCTGTTACGTTAGCCGCTAACAAAACGGAAAGGCCAAAAGATACTTCTGAGAAACCAAAAGACAAGCTGAGCAACATTCATGAGCGCATTGAATCGCTAACTAAGGAGTTAGGAAAAACAAAAGAAGCACATGCCGATGCTACTGACGCACTTAAAGAAAGCGAAAAAGCCATCAGTGAAACCAATCGTAAGTTATTCGACCTGCAACAAGCACAAAGAAAACATAGTGAATCTTTGCAAGAATTACAATCTCAAAAATCTGACCTTGAAGATACGATTGAAGGCCAAAAGAGTCAATTAAGCAAACAAATTTATCAGCAATATTTGCACGGACAACAAAACTACTTACAGCTTATTTTAGAAGAGCAAGATCCAAGTGCGATTTCTCGTCAACTGCAATATTTCTCTTATATTTCACGCGCTCGTCAAAACCTCATTAGAGAGATGCAATCCAATTTAGGCCGTGTGACTAAGCTAAATGAAGAAACGGCTAATGCACTTAAGGAAGTGGTAACCCTAAAAAAGCAACAAGAGTCTGAGCGAAAAAATCTTGAGTCTCAGAAACAAGCTCACAGCAAAGTTTTAGAAAAACTAACTTCTCAAATTAGCGCACAACGGAATGAAATTGAAAAACTAAAACGCGATGAGAGTAGCCTATCCCAATTAGTAGAGCGTTTAGCTCGTATGCGCCAACCTAAGCTACAGAAGCAAACTCCAACAAACAAACCATCGGGGCCTGCACACGAAGCTCTCACAAATAAGCCTGAAGTTGAGTTCCACCCACAACAGCCACTAATAACTAACGATTCATTACCTAGCAATGCTTTTGATGGCGGAAGTTTTGAGTCCCTTAGAGGAAAACTGAGTCTACCTGTTCGTGGTGAGGTTACCAATAAATTTGGTGCTAGCCGTCAAGATACAGGCCTTACTTGGAAGGGCTTATTTATCAAATCCAATGAGGGCAATGAGGTGAAATCTGTCGCAAATGGCCGCGTTGTTTTTGCTGACTGGATGCGTGGATTTGGCAATCTGATTATTGTTGATCATGGTGGCGGCTATATGAGCTTGTATGGGAATAACCAAGCCTTACTTCGTAAAATAGGAGACACTGTAAAAGGCGGCGATACAATTGCTAGCGTAGGGAATAGCGGCGGCAATGAGACATCTGGCTTGTATTACGAATTACGAAGCCACAGCAAACCATTTGATCCAATAAGCTGGAGCACCTTCCGTTAGAATGTATTTGGGATTTAAGCTAAGGTTTTACAAATATCACGTATCAAACTTGGTCCACGATAAATCAACCCGCTATATACCTGAACCAAGCTTGCTCCAGCTGCAATTTTCTCTGCAGCATCATATCCACTTAATATACCGCCAACGCCTATAATAGGCAATTCTCCGGCCAAATGTTTTGAAAGCTGAGAAATAATCAATGTGGATCTGTCACGCACTGGCGCACCAGATAAACCACCCGATTCATAGGCGTTCGGCAACCCTTCAACACCATCCCTAGCCAAAGTAGTGTTGGTCGCAATCACACCATCAAATCTATGCGCTTTAAGTAAACTAGCAATTTCTATAATTTGCGTTTCATCTAAATCTGGCGCGATTTTCAAAGCAATTGGGACATATTTGCCATGCTTGTCCGCCAGCAATTCCTGCTCAGCCTTTAAGGTTGCAAGTAACCCATTTAACGCGCCCTTTTCTTGCAATTGGCGTAAATTTTTAGTATTTGGAGAAGAGATATTCACTGTAATATAGCTGGCATAAGCATAAACCTTGCGCATACAAACGAGGTAATCCTCTACAGCTTTCTCATTAGGGGTATCAAAATTTTTACCAATATTGATGCCTAAAATACCACTATATTTAGTCGCTTCAATATTTCTAATCAGGTTATCAACCCCCAGATTATTAAAGCCGAAACGGTTAATAATACCCTCAACCTCTTTAACCCTAAATAATCTTGGTTTAGGGTTGCCAGGCTGGGCACGAGGAGTGATTGTGCCAACCTCAAGGAAACCAAAACCTAAAGCAGCAAGTCCATCAATCACCGCACCATTTTTATCTAATCCAGCAGCAAGTCCGACAGGATTGTTAAAAATAAGACCCATAACCTCTTTGGGCTGACATAGAACAGGTTTAGGAAGCAAAGTCAGCAAGCCATACTTTTCCGCAAAATTCAGACTTTTTAATGTGAGATCATGAGCATTCTCAGCATCGAGTTGAAATAAAAATGGCTTTGCGAGTTTATATAGATTAATCATTACAACACTTATACAGTCCGCCAAGAAGTTCCTTGTGCACTATCCTCCAAAACAATCCCTTGTATCAATAACTCTTGACGAATGCGATCAGCTTCAGCAAAGTTTTTGACTCTTTTAGCTTCAGCGCGATCTTTAATCAAATTCTCAATAGCTGATGCATCCAGGCCATCATTTGCCCCCCCCCTGCATAAACACTTCTGGGCATCGCTCTAGCAAACCAAGAATATTTGCCAAACCTTTGAGTTGCGAGGCGACGATAAGGTCGCCTGACTTATTAAATGTACTAGCTAACTCAAACAAAATAGCAATAGCTTCTGGGGTATTGAAGTCGTCATCCATTGCAGCTTTGAATACTTTGTAAGAAGGAGAGCTTACATCGACTTTTGCGACAACATCGACCCCACGTAAAGCTGTGTATAACCGTGTTAATGCCTGCTTTGCATCATCTAAATGTTTGTCTGAGTAATTAAGAGGACTGCGATAATGCGCTCTTAAAATAAAGAATCGCACAACTTCAGCATCGTATTTTTTTAGCACATCACGAATAGTAAAAAAATTACCCAAAGATTTGGACATTTTTTCATCATCCACTCGCACAAAACCATTGTGCATCCAGTAGTTTACGAAAGTGCAATCATTAGCCGCTTCTGATTGGGCAATTTCATTTTCGTGATGAGGAAACTGCAAGTCTTGACCGCCTCCATGTATATCAAAATGCTTACCTAGATGACAAGCGCTCATCACGGAACATTCAATATGCCAACCCGGTCGGCCTTTACCCCAAGGAGAATCCCAACTTGGTTCGTTAGGCTTTACAGATTTCCAAAGCACAAAGTCCATCGGGTCGTGTTTGAATGCATCAACTTCAACACGCTCTCCAGCACGCAGATCTTCTAAAGACTTACCAGAAAGCTTACCGTAGGAAGCAAATCTATTTACCGAATAAAAAACATCGCCATTTGCTGCATGGTAAGCATACCCTTTGTCAATCAAAGCAGAAATCATATCTATCATGCCTTCAACATGAGCCGTCGCACGAGGTTCAACATCGGGACGTAGCACCCCTAACAATTCGGAATCTTCATCCATCGCGTCAATAAAGCGTTGCGTTAGCACTCCAATATCTTCACCATTTTCATTCGCACGTTTAATAATTTTGTCATCGATATCAGTAATGTTGCGTACATAAGTAACCTCTAAACCTGAGGCTCTCAACCAGCGGTTTACCATATCAAAAACTACCATCACACGAGCATGACCAAGATGACAAAAGTCGTAGACAGTCATTCCGCATACGTACATGCTTGCCTTACCAGCAACCATCGGGATGAAAGTTTGTTTTTCGCGTGCGAGTGTATTGTAGATTTTGAGCATGTGATTTTGACTAAAACTTAGTACTGTTTACGACTTAAATAAAGAGCTCTAAAGATATATCGCTTAAATGACCAAATAAATATGTTTTATTCTATTGCGCTAGTAGAGCAAAGACGGGGTTTTTGATAGAATCAAGCACCTCATCAAACTGCGAAAAAGTATATCACAATGGTTATATCGCGCGCTTTATCAATTCGTTTAATGCTGTTGCTCACATTATGTTTCTCATGCATAACACATGCAGACGATCTCAAGGACATCGCGCAACAAGCTAGTCAAGGCCAACAGTCTGCTGCAATGGATCGAATTAACAACCATATCAATGCTAATCCAAACGATGTGCAAGCTCTGTTTATGCGAGGGGTAATGCTTGCAGAACAAGGTAAAAAAGATGACGCAATCAAAGCATTTTCTGACATCACGCAACGCTTTCCCGCCCTACCTGAGCCCTACAACAATCTAGCGGTACTGTATGCTGACCAAGGTCAGTTCGACAAAGCAAAACAAGCTCTTGAGAACGCAATTAAAACGCATCCAAGTTATGCAACTGCCCACGAAAATCTTGGTGATATTTACTCAAAAATGGCCTCTGAAGCTTATGGCAAAGCACTTCAATTAGACACAAGTAACGCGCGTGCACAAAACAAACTTCTTTTAATCAAAGACCTGCTAAGCGCAAGTGGAAAAACAGGCTTGGCTGTCAGTTCAAAGCCAGCACACATCAACACAACCACTTTACCCGTTACGGCTGATTCAGCCAACGACAACAAAGTGGTGGTTCAAGCTGCAGAACCGATCAGGCATGAAGACACCCAAAGCAACGATCAACAAAGCGTTATCAATGCAGTAAATAAATGGGCAAATGCCTGGTCTAGTAAAAATGTTGAAGCATACCTAGATGCATATGACGCATCATTCAAAACTCCTGATGGAGAAACCCGCAAGGCATGGGAAGCTACTCGTCGAGAACGTATCAACAAACCAGGAAAAATCGAAGTATCTGTCTCTAATATCAATGTTCATCTTGATGACAAATCACATGCAAAAGCAAACTTCAAACAAAGCTATCATTCTGCAAACCTCTCACAAAAAACTTCAAAAACTCTTGTATTTGTTCTCAGCAATGGCAAATGGCTAATCGAGCAAGAAAAAGCCAATCATTAATTTTAGGCATATTTCTAGTATCGTGAATTCCTATAGCTCCTATCCTAAGTTGAAATTTAAGGCTTACACCGCCATTACGCTTTTCGCCGTAGCCGTGCTACCTTGGAATGCGACAGCTTTAAATCGTCCAGATGCGAATCTGCTCCCCAAGTCTAGCGTTATTGCGTCAAGTAAAACTGAAGACCTTATCGTTAAAAGCTTGATGGAAATTTCATCTGGACAGATTGACTCCGCTTTGAGTACTTTAGATCTAGTGATTGCTAAAACGCCTAACTTCAAACTTGCTCATCTCGTTAAAGGTGATTTGTTAATGGCACGCGCTGAACAGTTCCAAGGCTTTGGTAGCGCCGATCCTAGTTCAGAGGATGTGGCAGGTTATCGCGAAGAAGCGCGCAAAAGAATCGAGCATTACCTAGATAAAGACTCTAGCAATCTGATCCCTGAGCCGATTTGGCAACTTGATCGTTCACAGCCCTATATTTTTGTCGTGGATGCCGATAAATCACGTTTATTTGTTTATCACAACGAAAATGGAGCACTTGAATACAATGCTGATTTTTATGTAACAATAGGTAAAAATGGTAGCGAAAAGAAGTATGCTGGTGACAAAAAAACTCCACTGGGAGTTTATTTCACATCGCCGAAGCTTACTCAAAAATTAGCGGACATTTATGGCGATGCGGCATACCCATTAAGCTATCCAAACGAATGGGATAGGCATGAAGGGAAAACTGGCGGTGGCATTTGGCTGCATGGAACACCCCATGACACGTATAGTCGTGCCCCGCAATCTAGTGATGGTTGTGTAGTACTTTCTAATCAGGACTTAAATACTCTCACACCGATTCTGCAGCAAGGCAATGTACCTATTATTGTTAGTAAAGACATGGAATGGCTCAAGCCCAACCAAACGCCAAAAGATAAACAGGCTTTGTTGGACAGTCTTGAAACATGGCGTAGAGATTGGGAATCACAAGAGACTGAGGTTTATTTAAGTCATTATGCAAAAACATTTTCTAATGGCAATTTAGATCTTAATCATTGGGCAGAAGAAAAACGACGCATTCAAGCCAGCAAGCCAAAAGTAGATATTAAATTATCGAACTTAAGTGTGCTTCGCTACCCTAATAGCGAATTGCCAATGGCCGTTGTCACATTCGACCAAGACTTCCACAGTAGTGTAATTGATAGCCAAATGCGCAAACGCCAATATTGGATTTTTGAAAATCAGCAATGGAAAATTATTTACGAAGGCGCAGCTTAAGCTGCTCTTATTATAACTTTTGACTTAAATTGATAAGGAAATAACGTGGTTAAATTACAAACAAACTTTGGTGAAATTACGATTGATTTAGATGCAGAAAAGGCACCGATTACAGTCGCTAACTTTTTGTCATATGTTGAAAGTGGCTTTTACACTAACACTATTTTTCATCGAGTTATTGATGGTTTTATGATTCAAGGTGGCGGATTCACAAGTGATATGTCACAAAAAAACACTAACCCAACAATTAAAAATGAAGCCAACAATGGTTTAAAGAACAAAATTTACACAATCGCTATGGCAAGAACGCCTGCCCCTGACTCAGCAAGCAGTCAATTCTTCATTAACGTAGCTGATAACGACTTTTTAAACTTCACCTCACCAACTTCACAAGGCTGGGGCTACTGTGTATTTGGCAAAGTGATTGCTGGCACAGAAGTGATTGATAAAATTGCAAAAGTAAAAACTGGGAGCAAAAATGGTCATCAAGACGTTCCAACTGAAAGCGTTATTATTCAAAGCGCTGAAGTTTGCTAATCAGCCTTACTGTCATTCTTAAGTACTGAAATGAACAAAATCGGAAATGTATTAAGCCACAGCTTGTTCATTTCTGATTTGCATTTGTGTGCTTCGCGCCCTGCTATCACAGAAACGTTTATAAGCTTTCTGCAAAACACAGCGTCTGAAGCTGAACGACTTTATATACTTGGAGATTTATTTGAGTATTGGGCGGGCGACGATGACCTAGCTGAACCTGCCCATAAAGATGTTATACAAGCTTTAAAAGCGCTTGGAGAGTCCGGAACAAAGGTATTTTTTACACATGGTAATCGCGATTTCTTAATCGGAGAGAAATTTTCAGCATCTGCCAACATTCAAGTTTTACCTGATCCCAGTAAAATTAATCTTTACGGAAAATCGATATTAATGAGCCATGGTGATGAGCTCTGTACTGACGACTCAAGTTACCAAGCATTTAGAGCCCAAGTTCGTTCACCAGCTTGGCAGGTGGAATTTCTATCGCAACCACTCGAAACCAGAAAAACAAAAATTGAGGCATTGCGCTTACAAAGCGAGCATGAAAAATCTAAAAAATCATTAGAAATCATGGATGTGAATCGCCATGCTGTCAATGCCTTGTTGCGCCGACATCACTATCCAGAACTCTTCATACACGGCCACACGCATAGACCAAACACGCACATCATTGAAGTTGATGGCCACTACTGCAAACGCATTGTGCTTGGAGATTGGTACGAACAAGGTTCTTGTTTACGTTTGGATGAAAATGGATTTTCAAGCCAAGAAGTAAAAATTTAATCAAATCAAAATACAATAGCCAAGAATGCTTGGCTATTGTATTTACGTAAAAGGGCGCTTAGCGACTAACTTCAGATGGCCTTGCTTCTGTCGCTAATTTGTCTAATACGCCATTCACATACTTATGACCATCAGTTCCTCCATATAACTTAGCAAGCTCTACACCCTCATTAATCGCCACGCGGTAAGGAATACTAATATCAAAAATTAACTCATACGCTGAAATCAATAAGATAGCATGCTCAATTGGGCTAAGTTCAACAATGGCTCTATCTAGAAACTTACTAATACGCTTGTCCAATTCAGGAATCTGATCATAAACACCTTCTAACAAACTTCTAAAATACATTTCATCTGCACGTGCAAAGTCTGTCTCATCTGCCATTTCACGCACAATCAAACGCAATTCTTTTGGACTCAGTAAATATTGATACAAACCTTTTAATGCAAGCTCACGAGATTTACGGCGATTGCCTGCTGGCTTAGTTGATTTACCAGTATTTTGTTTTTGATTATCGCTCATATTGCCCTAAGTAAATTAACCATTTCAATTGCAACTTCAGCCGCTTCAGCTCCCTTGACTTCAATCCGAGCAAGCGCTTGCTCGTCATTTTCCGTGGTTAAAATCGCGTTTGCTACTGGAACGCCATATTGTAATTGCACTTCTGAAACCCCGCGCGCGGACTCATTAGAGACCACTTCAAAATGATAAGTCTCACCACGGATAATAGCGCCTAAGGCAATTAGAGCATCAAATTTTTCGCTGTTAGCCATTTCTTGTAACACCAATGGCGTCTCAAGCGCACCAGGCACAGTTGCTAAAGTAATATCGTGAGCCGAAACGCCTAAAGTTAGTAACTTAGCTTCACAGGCTTTTAATAAGCCCTCGCCAACTTCATTATTAAAACGAGAAAGCACAATGCCAACTTTAATGCCGGTGCCATCTAAATTTTTTGTGATGGTATTCAACAACCACTCCTTTTTGCTTTAAGACTCTCAAGAATGCGTAATGATACCACTAAGCGACAGGCTCACTAAAAACACGTCAGATTTTGAAGGAAAATTAAGCTTCATAATTGTCATGAAAATGTCACAATAAATTCATATAGTGTCTTAACTTGTGATAAAACATCATATATATGAGAGACTAAATTATGGCTGCGAATATTTTAATCGTTGAAGACGAACCCGCAATTCAAGAGCTGCTTGCGCTGAATATAACGCAAGCAGGCCATAACCCAATTCGCGCATTATCAGTAGAGCAAGCTCAGCTATTAATGCGCGATGCCTTACCAGATTTAATTATTCTTGATTGGATGTTACCTGGAATGAGCGGTATTGAATTTGCGCGGAAACTTAAAGCAGATGAGCTCTCTAAAAATATACCAATTATTATGCTTACAGCTCGTGGCGAAGAAGTCGACAAAATCCGCGGTTTAGAAGTGGGCGCAGATGATTACGTTACTAAGCCATTCAGTCCCCGCGAACTGAATGCCCGAATTAAAGCAGTGCTTCGTCGTCGCTCCCCACAAATGACTGATGACCCTATTGAATCTCATGGACTACGCTTAGATCCAACTACACACCGCGTAACAGGAAACAACAAAACCATAGAACTCGGTCCAACAGAATTTAAGCTGTTACATTACCTAATGTCTAACCCTGAGCGCGTTCATTCTCGTAGTCAAGTATTAGATCGTGTTTGGGGCGACCGTGTATTTGTTGAGGACCGTACTGTAGATGTCCATATAAGACGCTTGCGTCTGGCCCTTGAGCAAACCGGTCATGAAAATTTAATTCAAACCGTACGCGGTGTTGGCTACCGTTTTTCAGCACAATAGATCATAATACTCTAGACTTCTTTTTTCATGATTGAATAGCCTTGCAAGAAATACGCTGGAGAGCATTTTGGCTGATTTTTAGCCTCACTTTTATCTGCCTAATTGTTTGGGCAACAAGTAATGCTAAAACCGCACTCATTAGCTTTTCTGTTGGCATCACGCTCTATCTTTTCCATCATTTATTTTGGTTAGATAAACTCCTTGCTTGGTATAAAAAACCCGAACTCAGTTCTATGCCGATTGGAAGTGGCGTTTGGGAAGATGTATTTGCGATTATCTACCATGAACAGCGCCGTCATAACCGTAGCAAGATTCAACTTAGCTCTGCGTTAGATCGTTTTAGACATGCCGCCAGTGCCCTACCCGATGGTGTAGTACTCTTGGATGACGACAACAGAATTGAGTGGTGTAACAAACCTGCTGAACATCAATTAGGATTATCACTAAAGCAAGACATTAACCAGCCAATTGTATATCTGGTTCGTAATACAGAATTCATTCAATACCTAAAACATCATGTTGATATTGACCCGATAAAACTGAAATCTTGGATTAAATCTGATGTTACCTTAGAAATTCAACTCGTCGCCTTTGGTAGCAACCAAAAACTACTCATTAGTCGCGATGTCAGTCAGTTGGAAAAATTGGAACACATGCGCCGAGACTTTATTGCCAATGTTTCACATGAACTTAGAACTCCACTTACTGTAGTTGGGGGATTTCTAGAAACATTGAGCGATATGGATGGCGCGGTTCCAAAAACCCTTCAGGGTTATTTTGGCATGATGCAAGAGCAGACTAGTCGAATGCGTTTATTGATTGAGGACCTACTTGCATTGTCACAACTAGAAAGCGGCTCTTCATCGCCAGAAGAGACTGAACTCGATATTCCAGCACTTCTAAACACTATACTGAATGAATCAAAAAGTCTCAGCAATGGCAGACATAGCATCACGCTAGAAGCTAACAAAACACTTGCATTATTCGGTTCAAATCAAGAGCTTCATAGTGCATTTGGAAACTTGGTAAGCAATGCCATTCGCTACACGCCAGATGGAGGAAGCATTGCAATAAAGTGGGAAGAAGACAAACAACAAGCAGTGTTTAGCGTCACTGACACTGGCTTAGGGATTGAACAAAAACATATTGATAGACTGACAGAGCGCTTCTATCGTGTTGACCGAAGCCGAAGCCGAGAAACGGGCGGAACTGGCTTAGGCCTTTCTATTGTAAAGCATATCCTTAACCGCCACCAAGCTCGCTTAGAAATTACTAGCGAGTTTGGCAAAGGCAGTACATTTAAAGCAGTGTTTCCAAAAACTAGAATCGTGAATAAATAAGCGCAGGTCGATCAATAATCCTGGCTTATTTATTCAATTCTAAAAGTAGCTATAACAAAACCTTTTCAATTCCACCGTTGTTAGCCTTTTGTACATAGTCTTGCATCCAGCTTTCACCAAGCAAATGTTTAGCCATTTCCACAACGATATAATCAGACTTAATGCCTGTGTCTTCACCATAGCGAGATAAGCCTTGCAAGCAACTTGGACAAGAAGTCAAAATTTTCACATCTTGCTCTGGTGAGCCTGGAGTTAAACCCAACTTAGTCATTCCCTTTTCTAGCTCTTCTTGCTTACGCATTTTTACTTGCGTTGCAATGTCAGGACGACTTACTGCAAAAGTACCTGATTCACCGCAACAACGTTCATTCAATATCACATCTTGACCCATCAATGTATTAGTCACTTTAAGTGGAGCATATGTCTTCATTGGGCTATGGCAAGGGTCGTGATACATATAACGTGTACCAGTCAGACCTTCAATCTTCACACCTTTTTCCATGAGATACTCATGAATATCTAATAATCGACAACCTGGGAAAATCTTCTCGAACTCATATTTTTGCAATTGATCCATACAAGTGCCACAAGACACAATGACCGTCTTAATATCGAGATAATTTAATGTATTCGCAATACGATGAAACTGAACACGGTTTTCAGCGGTAATTTGCTGACCTTTATCGTGATTACCACTTGCCGTTTGAGGGTAACCACAACATAAATAACCTGGGGGCAATACCGTTGTAGCACCGACCTCATAAAGCATTGCTTGTGTTGCAAGACCTACAGTTGAGAAAAGCCGTTCAGAACCACAACCAGGGAAATAGAAAACTGCATCCCCCTCTTCACCCATTTTTTTAGGATCCCTAATGACTGGCACCATCTTGTCATCTTCAATACCAAGCAAAGCACGAGATGTCTTAGTTGGCATTGCTTTAGGCATTGGCCTATTTAAGAAATGGACCACTTGCGCTTTAATTTCTGGCTTACCCAAAGTGGATGGGGGGCGTTTCTTAAAACCTGTTAACAAACCGAGCTTATTCAATATCGTGTGCCCAAGTCGTTGTAATTTATAACCAACGCCAACCATCAAACCACGCATTAATTTAATCGTTGCAGGATCTTTGATATTTAGGAAAGTCATCGCAAGCGAAGTGCCAGGATTGAAATGTTTTTTACCTTGCTCACGCAGGAAGTTACGCATCGCAATCGATACATCACCAAAGTCGATATCCACTGGACATGGGTTATAACACTTATGACAAACCGTACAGTGGTCAGCCACATCGTTAAATTCATCAAAGTGCTTAAGTGAAATACCGCGGCGAGTTTGCTCTTCGTAAAGAAATGCCTCAATCAATAAAGAGGTACCAAGAATCTTATTTCGAGGGCTATAAAGCAGGTTAGCACGAGGCACATGCGTAGTACAAACCGGCTTACATTTACCGCAACGCAAACAATCACTGATTGAATCAGCAATGCCGCCAATCGCAGATTGCTCCATAATAATTGATTCTTGCTCGAGCAAACCAAAACTAGGGGTGTAGGCTCTCTCCAACCCAGAGCCAGCCATGAGTTTGCCTTTGTTAAATCGACCTTCAGGATCAACCTTTTGCTTGTAAGCGGCAAAAGTAGAAATGGTTTTTTCATCCAGGAATGCCATTTTGGTGATACCAATACCATGCTCACCAGAAATCACTCCATCCAAATCACTTGCCAATTTCATAATGCGTGCAACTGCGGTATGCGCGGCATGCATCATTTCATAATCATCTGAGTTCACAGGAATATTAGTGTGGACATTACCGTCGCCAGCATGCATATGCAATGCAACAAACACTCGACCTTTGAGCACTTGCTGATGAATTTCATCACATCTAGCCAAAATACTTTGATATTCACGACCACTGAAAATAAGTTGCAATGGCTTTTTAAGCTCACGCTTCCAAGAGATCCGAATTTGATGCTCTTGTACGGCACGAAAAACATTCTCTACCGCAAGATTTGCAAAATCTTGACCCAAGCTACTAGGAGGCAAATCAAGACTGTTCAACACTTTCAGCCAATGCTCTTTAATGTCTTGAAGCAATTTAAGAGCTTGCGCTTTTTTTGCAACCAACAACTCTTGATCCACTTGAGTATCATCATCTTCATACAAAGGCAGTTCGCCTTGCAAGAATGAATCAAGTGCATCAACCAGTCTCAATTTATTGTTTATAGAGAGTTCAATATTGATGCGTTCAATACCATCTGAATAATCGCCTAACCGCGGCAATGGAATAACCACGTCTTCATTAATTTTAAAGGCATTAGTATGTTTAGCAATCGCCGCAGTGCGTGCACGATCTAACCAGAATTTTTTTCGAGCCTCAGGTGAGACGGCTATAAACCCTTCACCACCACGTGCATTTGCTAGGCGAACAATATGGGATGCTGCTTCACCTACTGCACTTTCATCATCACTCGCAATATCTGCGATTAACACCATTTTTGGGCGTTCAGAACGATTAGCTTTTGTAGCATAACCTACTGCCTTGATATAACGTTCATCCATATGCTCCAAGCCAGCGAGCAAAGTTGATGGCGTAGCATCTAGGTAATCTTTAATCTCAACAATCGCAGGCACAGCCAACGCAACGTGACCAAAGAACTCCAAACAAACTGTTCTTACATGCTTAGGCATTCGATGAAGAATGAATGTTGCTGATGTAATTAAGCCATCACATCCTTCTTTTTGAATACCAGGTAAGCCAGATAAAAATTTATCCGTCACATCCTTACCTAAACCAACTTTACGGAAACTAGGACCTGCAATTTCTAAAATTTCAGGCTCACCAATTAGCGTTTTTCCATCAATATCAAATCGGCTAATTCGGAATTTAGCTACATCAATGTCATGAATTTTTCCGAGGTTATGGTCTAAACGCTCAACCTCAAGCCAATTAGCATCTGGCGTTACCATACGCCATGAGGCCAATATATCTAGTGCCGTACCCCAGAGCACTGCTTTTTTACCCCCAGCATTCATGGCTACATTACCACCGATACAACAAGCGTCAGCGGAGGTTGGGTCGCAAGCGAACTCAAGACCTGCCTCAGATGCAGCTTCCATCGCACGACGCGTCACCACACCAGCCCCACAATGAAGCGTTGGAACTTGGCGGTTCACGCCTGGTAACGTACGCATTTCAACACGGCTAATCGTATCTAATTTTTCAGTATTAATGACTGCTGAAAGCTTGGTGAGCGGAACTGCGCCACCGGTGTAACCGGTACCACCTCCCCTTGGAATAATAGTTAATCCAAGCTCGATACATGCTTTAACAATAGCAGCAACTTCAATTTCAGTATCTGGATTCACCACAACAAATGGATATTCAACTCGCCAATCGGTGGCATCGGTGACATGAGAAACACGAGCCAAACCATCAAATTGAATATTGTCTTTACGGGTGATCTTGCCTAACTTAGCTAGTGCTTTTTTACGCAAAATTTCAGTTTGCTTAAAGTCGTCCTCAAAAGTGGCAACCGCTTCACGCGCAGCAACGATAAGTTTTAGTACAAGAGGATTATCTTGTGAGCGCTCATAAATGCTATGAATACGATGATTCAGTGCATTAATTAGCTCATTTCTACGTTTTTTACTTGCAAGTAAATCGTCTTGTAAATAAGGATTACGTGTGACCACCCATAAATCACCAAGCACTTCAAACAACATCCGAGCAGAGCGCCCTGTTTTACGCTCTCCGCGGAGCTCATTTAAAACATTCCAGATATCTTCGCCCAAAAATCGAATAACGATTTCTCGGTCTGAGAATGAGGTGTAATTGTATGGAATTTCGCGCAAGCGGCTGGCCATGAGTGTTCACGTCAAATTAAAGATCCCATTATATCATGGCACTTCACCGCATTAAACGGTTGCGAGATTGTGGTTAATTAACAGACGCGAGATCGCAAGCTAATGACATTCTATTGAAAAAACCTCACAATAGCGCCATACAACAACATATAAAAGCCTCACTTAACAGAGCCCATATTTTCAAAATGAAATCATTATTTATTTCCCCAGCAAAAATTTTAATTCCAGTAATTGTGGCTGGATTGCTTACATTTTTATTTTTGAATTTGAATGATAAAAAACAAGTCCCAAATTTAAACTTGACTGCCATAGACGGCAAACAAATTTCGATAGCATCACTTAAGGGGAAAATGCTGATAGTAAATTTTTGGGCAACATACTGCCCAGGTTGCATTGAGGAAATGCCAAGTTTAGTGAGTACTTATAAGCAATATCATAAAAAAGGCTTGGAAATTATCGCCGTCTCAATTGCTGACGACCCCCCAAACCAAGTCCTCAATTTTGCACAAAAAAACGCACTCCCTTTCATCGTTGTTCACGATAGCGATGCAAAAATTAGTCAAGCCTTTGAAAACGTCAATCTAACGCCCACCTCTTTCATCATCGATCAAAAAGGGCATGTAATTGGCAAAACGATAGGAAAACTCGATTTTATTAACCTACATAAACTACTAGACCAATCTTTATCAAACAAGGAATCAAAATAATGTTGTGGGTTAAATCTTGGCATATTATTTTTATGGTGACATGGTTCGCTGGCTTGTTTTACCTACCAAGACTTTTTGTGTACCACTCAATGGCTGAAGATAAAATCAGTCAAGAGCGTTTCAAAATTATGGAGCGCAAATTGTTTTACGGCATTATGACCCCTGGCGGCATCCTAACAATAGGCTTTGGTATTTGGCTATGGCAAGGCTATGGAATTACTGGTGGATGGCTGCAAGCTAAAGTTGCAATCGTCGCAACCCTTGTAATTTATCACATATATTGCGGCAAACTATTATTAGACTTCAAACATGATCGGAATCATCACAACCATATTTACTATCGTTGGTTTAATGAGGCGCCTGTTATAGCACTCATTGTCATCATTATCTTAGTTGAGACAAAACCTTTTTAAGTAAAACCATATGCAAATACTCAATTCAGAATGGCTCATCAAAATGCTCGAAAAATCAGGCACAGCGCCTGAAGTAAAATTACTTAGCCTATTTGAAACATTGTCAGATTGGCTTGATGCACCGCAAATTCATGCCTTACTAAAACAAGAAGCCCAAAATAATGACACACCTTATTTATTGCTCAACTATCTCAGTATGCAAGCAGAAGAAGCAGGAGCAGCTCTACCAGAAGTACTTGCGGAACAATTGATATTTATTGCAAAAAGCGCAATAAAAGACCGCCTTGAGAATGCTAATTGCGCATCTTTTATGCATGGAAAGCAAGTCGCAAAAGCCCTGATATCCGCCCAATGTGATCGCAAAAACATTCAGGTCAAAAAATCCACTGTTTACAGCGCTCTCGCTTTTTTTGTAGTCGCAATTACGATTGGCACATTGATTTATTTACATCCAAAAACTGAACCATCACCAAACAATATAGCAAACTCCATTTTTGAACAAAAAAATAACAAAGATAATGAAGATATTGCTGGCAATCCAAAACAAACCGCAGAGATGTATGCCTCAATTGAAACCATGCGAGGTGGAGACTGCCAATATATGGAAGCGCTCCAAATCCCTGATTCAGACAAAAAAATCTATCTCGAAAACGTAGTGGGTGGCCAAGTCCCAACCAATCTACATGATCAACTTATTGCAGAGCACTATTTACAAAAGATACGCTGCAACTACACTCCAATGTTGATGAAAAATTCCACCAATTAGACATATACCAATCAGTATAAATAATAACCTTTTTTTAAAAAATGTTTTAGTTTAACTACTAATTAAATTGATAAAAAAAAAATTATTGCTAAGTTTTAAAATTATTAATTACTTAACAGTAAACACCTAAACAGTACTTTTATGCTAAAGTTAAGTTTTTAGGCAAAAAGACAATTACCATGTCTCCACTTCGCGAAAAAATATTGCATGTAGCTTCAGATTTATTTCAAACCCGCGGAATCAACTCAACAGGCGTTGACACAATTGTTGCTGTAGCTGGCACCACAAAAATGACACTTTATAAATATTTTAAATCGAAGGAGGATTTGATTTTAGAAGTATTGCAAAAAGGTCATCAAGATTTCCAAACGTGGCTCAATGACAACCTAAACCACAGCAGCAAACAACCCGCTGAAAAAATTCAAAAACTTTTTGACTTTGTTGAGGAGTGGGTAACATCGCCGGACTTCAGAGGAATGGCATTCATTAAAGCATCTGCCGAATTTCCTAATGAAGAAAGTGCGGTACATAAGCTTTCTGCTGAACACTCTAGGGATTTCCGCCATTATATTGCAAGGCTCGCAACAGAGGCTGGTATTGTTGATACAGAAGGCTTATCGCTTCAACTCTCCTTACTGATAGAAGGTGCAATTCAAGCAGAGCAAATGAAGCGCGGTTCTGGCGCTGTGAAGTATGCAAAAAAAGCTGCAAAAATCTTAATAGACACCGCAACAAAAACACGAAAATAAATCCGTTCAATCTTGAGCATACCTTGCCCTAATGAAGCCCTATCGGGATAATAGTATCTTCACTTAAAAAAGCTTTTATCGAATGCAAACCCTTATCTGCGGCTCATTAGCATTTGACACCATCATGGTGTTTCCTGACAAATTTAAGCATCATATCTTGCCTGAAAAAATTCATATGCTTAGCGTGGCTTTTTTAGTCCCAGAAATGCGCCGAGAGTTTGGAGGCACTGCTGGGAATATCGCATACAACCTAAGACTGCTCGAAGATAACCCACTTATTATGGCAACAGTTGGCGATGATTTTGACGCTTATAAGGCATGGCTAGATAGCAACGAGATTAGTAGCGCACATATCAAAAGAATCTCAAATAGCTTTACCGCGCAAGCTTTCATTACAACAGATACTGACGATAATCAAATTACTGCGTTCCATCCTGGCGCCATGAATGAGTCTTATGAAAATAGCGTTAATGATGCTAAAAACATTACCTTGGCCATCATCGCTCCTGATGGTCGTGAAGGCATGTTAAAGCATGCAAAAGAATGTTTCGAAGCCAAAATACCATTTCTTTTCGACCCAGGCCAAGGTTTACCTATGTTTAACGGGGATGAGCTATTAAGCTTTATTGAAATGGCAGATTACTTAGCCGTCAATGATTACGAAGCCCAAATATTGCAAGAAAAAACCAGATTAGATCTTGAAACACTTGCTTCTAAAGTTAAAGCCTTGATTGTGACCTTAGGCGCAAATGGGTCGCATATTTATGCTGAAGGCCAACGCTTTGACATTCCTGCCATTAAAGCAGAGAAGGTCGTTGATCCAACAGGCTGTGGCGATGCTTATCGCGCTGGATTGTTGTATGGTATATCACGCAATTGGGATTGGCCTACTTGCGGAAGATTAGCTTCCGTCATGGGGGCAATAAAAATTGCAAGTCGTGGTGGCCAAAACCACAAACCTACAAAAACAGAAATAGAACAAATTTACACACAAGCTTTGGTTGACCAGACCAACCTTGATGAAAATGTTTAAACACAATTTTTCTTAACGTTAAACGAAAAATGAATCCACTATAGTTTCATCGAAACGTCAAATTAAAGTAACCTGTTTGTCATAAAAAATTTGTAAAGTTGCTCCTGTTAAAAATCCATACAACAGGAGTTTGAGATGCTCAAACAACAAGCCTCAGCAGATTTTCAAAGCACGAACAACCCTACTCTCCAAGAGCAACAGCAGGTTGTATCACATGATTTATATATCAGCTTTGCTCGCAATCCGGCTGAGATCGCTGAAGCACAACGCTTACGCTACAAGGTCTTTGCTGAAGAAATGGGAGCAAATATTCAAGGTGATGATGGCTTAGACCAAGATGGGTTTGATGCTTTCTGCGATCACTTATTGATTCGTGAGAGCATTAACCACCGTGTAGTTGGCACTTACCGCATTCTCAATCCAACGATGGCCAACGAAGCAGGTGGTTATTACTCAGCAGGAGAATTTGACCTTACCCGTTTACAACATTTATTCCCACGCATGGTTGAGGTTGGTCGCGCTTGTGTTCATCGTGATTACCGTAATGGAGGCACAATCACCATGCTTTGGGCTGGGCTTGCCAAATATATGCAAATAAATAATTATGAATATATGATTGGTTGCGCTAGCGTGCCAATGGCAGACGGTGGACATATTGCCGCGAGTCTTTATAATAACTTGCAAGAAAAATACTTATGCCCAGCCGAATATAGAGCTTTCCCACATTGCCCTTTACCAATGGATGCCTTAAAAAAAGACTTGGAAGTGGATTGCCCACCGCTTATTAAAGGCTATTTACGTTTGGGCGCGTACATTTGTGGTGAGCCTGCCTGGGATCCTGATTTTAATAGCGCAGACATGCTCGTCATGTTGCCCCTTTCACGTATAAACAGGCGTTATGCTGCCCATTTTTTTAAGTAACAATAAACATTCATCGCTTTTCGTTCGTTTGGTCCGAACCATTCGGATTATCATTCATACTATTTACGGTGGCTTCTTAGGTATAGCGATTATGCCTTCAGCCACCGCTAGACAACGCAATTGGATTATAAGTCATTGGTCTAGAAGACTTCTTGCCATCTTAAATATCGAAGTCATTAGACAAGGCAATCTGCCTGACCATGATGCAGTAAAGACCATGTTCCTTGGAAACCATATCTCATGGATTGATATTCATGCTCTAAATAGCGTACGTGCTGTCCGTTTTATCGCCAAATCCGATCTAAAAAGTTGGCCTATATTCGGCTGGTTAGCAAAGAAATGTAACACGTTATTTATAGAACGCGAGCAAAAGAAAGATGCGATTCGGGTAATTGATGAAGCAACTTCGAGCTTAAGACGGGGAGATTGCCTATGCTATTTTCCTGAAGGTACGACTACTGATGGCTCGATACTTTTGCCATTCAAAGGAAGCCTAATGCAAGCCCCTATTAATGCTGAAGCATCGATCTGGCCCTTTACGATTTATTATCCGAATATAGATGGTAACGCAAATAAAGAAATGGCTTTCACTGGAGATACAACCTTAATTGAGTCCATTTGGATGATTGTCTCGCTTAACAGTCCAAAAGTTGTACTAACTTTTTTACCAAAGATATCACCTCAGGGACATGAGCGCAGAGGTTTAACCATTGCCGTTCGGCATGCAATTGCGAAGCAACTTGGTTTTGGGCATATCGAAGACTAGTCAGCAAAGTGAATATTGATAGGCCTATCTTCCATATGGCATGGCACCTGGAATACTGCCTTGTCATCTAAACGTAGAGCAGTTAAAGCCCCACCCCATAAACAACCGGAATCTAAAGCGTACACATTGTTAGCAATGTATACGCCAAGCGCAGACCAATGACCAAAAATAATCTTTGTATCAATTGAGGCCCTTCCCGGAACTTCAAACCAGGGCATAAAGCCGTCTGGCTGATTAGCCAACTCACCCTTGAATTTAAACTCCATATCGCCACTCTCGGTACAAATTCGTAAACGAGTCATAGCATTTGTAATGACGCGCAATCTATCCCAACCAATTAAAGCATCATCCCACCCTGCTGGCTGGTTGCCATACAAATGCTTTAGAAAATCACGGTAATTTTCGGCACGCAAAGCCTGCTGAACTTCTTGAGCCAACAATTGCGCATTTAAAGATGTCCATTTTGGCAAAAGACCCGCATGCACCATTAAATGTTCATGTTCAAAATGCAACAATGGTTGATGGCGCAACCATGTCAGCAACTCATAGGCATCAGGTGCATCTAATAACTCTTTTATCGTATCACTTCGATGGGCACTAACGAACCCTTCCGCTACAACAAGTGTATGCAAATCATGATTACCAAGCACTGTGATAAGAGAGGATTGATGGTCAAATATCCAGCGCAATACCTCTAAAGAACCAGATCCGCGATTGATTAAATCACCAACCAGCCACAACTGATCATTTGCAGGATTAAATTGGATTTTTTTCAGTAGGGACTGAAAAGAATAAAAACAACCTTGAATATCTCCAATTGCGTAAATAGCCATGCTATTCAAAAAAGGCCAGAGTGAGCATCATCCATACTAGCCATCTAGTTTTGAAGAAGAAAATTATTTAGGCGCCTTAAAATTAGCGCCACCTTGGTTAGCCATGTATGCAACTGCATTTGCTACTTCACCATCAGTCAACTCAGCATTACCGCCACGTGGAGGCATAGCACGAATACCAGCAATCGCATGCTTAATTAAAGTTTCGTACCCTTGAGCTATTCGCGGACCCCAGGCAGACTTATCACCGATTTTTGGAGAGCCTAAAGCTCCTACAGCGTGGCATGCTGAACAAACAGCCTTAACAACTTCCTCTCCACTTTTATTTACATGAGGGCCCGTTTCTACTGTAGCCATAGCCACTTGTGCAACAGGTTTGATTCGCTCTTCAATCTGAGTTGCAGCCAGTTTCGGATCTTCCGGGACATGGGTTGAATCAACCGCCATGAATAATTTAGCAATCAATACAATCACCAAAGTAGGTGCAAAAATACCACCTAAAATTGCAACAACAACTTGACTCACGGGGGTGGGGGGAAATTCGTGTTCACTCATGACTATGTATTCCAATCCAATAAAAATAACTTTTGTAATTGAATTATACTGATAAGGCGGTTTGGTTAAAAGGGCAATGTCTCTCAATCGGACAATCCGCACCCCATTTGCTATAATCCGCTGACTCTTAAAATATGCGCCCGTAGCTCAGCTGGATAGAGTATTGGTTTCCGAAGCGATAGTCCACAATTCGAAGCAGTGCCGCACATTCCAAGAGCATTCAAAGAATTAGCGCAGATTACGCTTAGGAAAGTCAAAGAAAAACCTCTCAGTGACACAATTTTGACACAGTGAGAGATTTTATGGCTTCAATAACTAAGCGCGCTAACGGTTGGCAAGCACAAGTTCGCAGGTCTGGCTTCAAGACTGTCTCAAAAAGATTCGAGAAAAAATCTGAAGCAATTCTTTGGGCGAGAAGTATTGAATCTAAAATCGACTCTAATGAACTTTCAGATATTTCGACTGCTCGAAAAACAACTCTCAAAGAAATCCTAGATAGATACTTAACTGAAATATCTATAAACAAAATTAGTTATAAATCCGAGAAATCGAGAATAAAAACTCTTATTGCAAGTCCAATTTCAAAGAGAAGTCTTTATGATTTAAAGTCATCTGATTGGACTTCCCCGACTTTCGTAGACGTTTCTTAACTTCCAATTTGTAGCTTTTCAAACGCCATCGGGCTCATCTGATTCAGATAACTGTGACGGCGTTTTCGATTATAAAACACTTCGATGTAATCAAATATCTCTGATTTAGCTTCCTCCCTTGTGGGGTAAATGCTTCGTCTAATTCGCTCCTTCTTTAAACTGCTAAAGAACGACTCAGCAACAGCATTATCGTAACAATTTCCACGACGACTCATACTCGGTACAAGGCTGTTGTCTTTACACCAACGCATAAAGTCATCGCTCCCAAACTGACTACCTTGATCTGAATGAATGATGACTGGTGATTTAGGTTGGCGTCGCCACACTGCCATCATCAATGCGTCAAGCACTATGTCAGTCGACATGCTCGGCTTCATGGACCAACCCACAACCGCTCTCGAATAGAGGTCAATGACAACCGCAACATAGAGCCACCCCTCATAAGTCCGAATGTAGGTAATATCTGTTACCCAAGCCACATCGGCATGGATCACATCAAACTGCTGCTGCAATCTATTGGGAGAGGCGATGGCAGGCTTGCCTGACTTATAGCGTGGTTTGCGATAGCCACGCACAGACTTAATCTTAGCTTCACGCATAAGCCTAGCCACACGATTCTCACCACAACTTAATCCTGCCTCACGCAGATCACGGTGAACACGAGGACTGCCATAAATGCCATGGCTGTCCTCGAAGGATTGTTTAATCTCAACCAACAACGCCGCATCCTCAATCGCACGGTTAGATAAGGGATTCATCTTCCATGCGTAATAACCACTGCGATGCACCTTGAGTACTCGACACATGCTCACAAGCCTAAAATCATTACGGTGTTGGTCAATAAATGTGTACTTCACTCTTGGTGGCTGGCAAAGTACACGGCGGCCTTTTTTAGGATGTCACGTTCTTCAGTGGTTCGCTTGAGTTCAGCCTTGACCCTGTTTAATTCCTGCTTAATCGCCAGCAGGTCTTTGGTGTCTGGAGATGTGGTGGCTTTATTCTTTCTGAGCCAGGCATAAAGACTTTTATCTGAAATCCCCAAGCGCTTGGATACTTCAACAACTCCATGGCCACGTTCAGTGATTTGCTTGATAGCCTCTGCTTTAAATTCTTCCGTATATCTGATGCGTTGCATATAAACCTCTCCGTTTCATTTTCGACATTATCAAATGTCTACTGAAATCGGGGAAGTCCACTATTTGAAATATTTTTATTCATTTCCTCCCTAGAACTAAGTGAGTATAAGGATATACGAGGATATTAAGTGACACAAATTCGACACAGTTTTTACTTAATATGCTCAAAAATGTTATACTCGCGCGTTCAACGCATTATTCAGAGAACGAATCTTAATTCGTTGATAAGAAAGGTTTTTTACTCTGTCTAAGGCAAAGCGCCCGTAGCTCAGCTGGATAGAGTATTGGTTTCCGAAGCCAAGGGTCGTGGGTTCGACTCCCGCCGGGCGCGCCACATCTCAAATAAAAAAGCCGTGATCTTAGATACACACGGCTTTTTTTATTACGTAAATTTAAACTCAATTCCTTCAAAAATTTATGATCTAAAAATACTTAACGCTTACTAAATATCAGAGCAGCCCTATTAAAATAGATTCAAATAAAGCATTGGCAACTAAAATCATGAATAAATAATCATTCAATGTATTAATTATGAGTTGATTCTGAAATCTTATCCATAAACGCAAATAAGACACCTGATAAAATCAATGTAAAGTGAATGCCAACCATCCATGCCATTTGGGTATTGCTTAAATGTTCAATACCAGCAGTTGATTGGTGAACAAACGCTTTCAATAAGTCAATTGCAGAAATCGCTACAATAGAGCCAATAAGCTTCAACTTAAGGCCAGAATAATCAACCTTACCCATCCATTCAGGCCGGTCTTCGTGATTCGCTACATCAATCTTAGAGACAAAATTCTCGTATCCACTAAAAATAACCATAATCAATAAATTTGCGACTAGAGTAATGTCGACCAAACCTAATATAGACAACACTACTTCTTGTTCTGGGGCATATACGATATGAGAAATAATATGGATAAATTCTTGAGCAAACTTAACTAACATTAATCCCAACCCACCGACTAGACCAATATACATTGGAGCAAGCAACCAGCGGCTTCGGAACATCAAATCCTCAAGAATTTGCTCAATCAGTTTCATTCGCTTCCCCTTAATTGTGAGTAAATATTTTATTTATAGTGGAATAAACCAGTAATGGTCAAGCAACAATCCAGCAAACAAAGCCATTAAATAGATAATTGAATAACGGAATGTGCGCTTAGCCAAATCATCCGAATATTTGCGATACAAAGCAACAGCATAAGACATAAAACCAAAATTTAATGCTAATGAAATCAGGCAATATATCAAACCGCTCATTCCCAATCCAACTGGCATCATAGCAACGGCAAACAAAACGATTGTGTACAACAGAATATGTTGCCGAGTGAATACTTCTCCATGCGTCACAGGCAACATTGGCATACCGACCTTTGCATAATCTTCTCGGCGATACAGCGCCAAAGCCCAAAAATGGGGTGGCGTCCAAGCAAAGATAATTAAAAACAAGATCAAGGATTCTGGGGATACAACATTATTTACTGCCGCCCAGCCTAAAATTGGAGGCATAGCGCCAGAAGCTCCGCCAATAACAATATTGAGTGGCGTCGCTGGTTTTAGAAATACGGTGTAAATGACTGCATACCCCAAGAAAGTCGCAAATGTTAGCCACATGGTCAGCGGATTTATAAATAAATACAAAATACCTAACCCGATCACGCCAATAATACTAGCAAAAATAAACGTTTCTTTTGAACTCACTTGACCTGTAGGAAGCGGTCTGCCACGAGTGCGCGCCATTCTCGCATCAATTTCTTGTTCAATTAAACAGTTAAAAGCGGCGGCGGCACCTGATGCTAAGCCAATTCCTAAAGTAGCTGCAATTAAAATATCAAGTGGCACCATATTGGGCGTCGCCAAAAACATCCCAATAATCGCAGTAAATACAATCAGCGCTGAAACGCGAGGTTTACATAGTGGAAAGAAATTCTTAAACCTAATCTTAAAATTCTTTAATGGATTGATGGCTACTGCACTCATCAATAACTCCCTTTTGATAACTCGGTAATTTTGGAGTTGACCACAACAATAGTAATCAATAACAAGGCTGCGCCCATATTGTGACCCACTGCCAAAGCTAGTGGTAAATGTAAAACAAGATTGCCAATCCCTAAGCTAATTTGCACAAAAAGTAAGAGAATTAAAAGCACGCCGAACGATTGTAATCGAGTGTTTTTGAGTAACATAAGGCCCAAGATACTCAAATAAATAAATGTCACCAGTGCACCCACACGATGTGTCCATTGAATAGCGGTAAATGCAGCCAATTCCAATGGCTGTCCTGTAGCAGTTAGGCCTAATTCACGCACCCAATGGAAAGCTGTATAAAAGTCCATTTCAGGCATCCATTCGCCGTGACATGTTGGAAAGTCAGTACATGCAAGCGCCGCATAGTTCGAGCTCGTCCACCCTCCCAAAAAGATTTGGGCAAATATAACGAACACAGCACCCCGAATCCAAAAGCGCACAAGATCAGAATCAACAATACGTCTAGAAGGGCTACCAAAATGCCTATGTGCAATCCAAGTCAGAATAGCCAATGTCGTCATGCCCCCCATTAAATGCAATGAGACAATCACAGGCTTAAGTAACAGTGTAACCGTCCACATACCAAGCATGGCCTGAAATCCAATCACAAAAAGCAAGACTGTTGGCAATAGAGGTGAAACGCTTATATGCCGTTTAGCACGCCAACCTAATAGACACAACGACAATACCAGCAACCCCAAGGTGCCAGCTACATAACGATGCGCCATTTCTTTCCATGCCTTATGGGTTTCGACTGGTTTGTTTGGATAAATTAGTTGCGCATCAGCGATTGCTGTTTGACTTTCTGGAACAGTCAGAGTGCCATAACAACCAGGCCAGTCTGGACAACCCAATCCTGCATCAGATAAACGAACGTAAGCACCTAACACCACAACACAAAGCGCCAAGACTGTTCCCAACAACGCGATGCGCCTAAAAAATGTGAATGAAACTAAATTTTGCATACTATCCTGCCCATGAATATTTCAACAAACGCACCCAATCCTTGCGCATATCAACTGGTTTTACGTACGTTGAGTAGCTCAACATCAAATTACCTAGTGGATCCACCATAAAAACTCGGTCACTGGTATATGCTGAAATACCCTTTAAATCAAATTGGCTAGCTAAAGCGGCAACATCGGCGCTGGGTTTATTAAGGATAATTAAGTCAGGATACTTTTTTTGCAAATCGCCTAAATCTAGTTGATTGGTGATCAAAATTCGCTGTAAACGATTCATATCTTTTTCTAACGAGGCATGAATTTGGCGTATATCGTGTAATCTTGTTTGACATACAGACTCACATTTATCAGCAATAATCACTGCACTCCATTTATCGTGCCAAAGAATTTTGGACTCAACTGTTGAATCCGCAATTTTTATATCTTTAAAAGCATCAGGAAGTTTAATAGGCACAACTGGCTGAATCAAATCACCGTAGCTTCTTCCGTGTGGGTGCCAATCAAAACGATACATTGCCATCACCAAGAATAAAGGCGCCGCAAAGAAAACCATCAGAGCTAGCAAAACCAAACGACCTTTGGTTTGCTGGGTTTTTTCTGAATCGTTATCGTTAATTGAGATCTGATGATGAACTGACAATTTATTTTCCACTTTAATTAATCGACGCTTAATTGCCACGCTTAAAACTAACAAACAGATAAATCGCAAAGGCTGCAAAAGAAAAGCCAAACCATTGGTAAGCATACCCTAAATGCATTGCTATTCTGTCATCCGGCCTAATCCAATTACGCACAAATCCCCCTGGATTCTCTGGGGACATTTTAATCACCACAGGCAATAATTTACTAGACACTGCTTTAGCATAAAGATCCATATCCATATTTTGCCATAAGGTCTGCCACTTTCCATTTGCTACTTGCTGAGGACTTAAGGTATAGAACTTCTTACTTGGTACCCAAATTTGACCTAATACCTTTTGAGGGCCTTCTGGGACATCCACTTGAGGTAAGTCTGTATGGCTATCTGATGCGGCAATCCAACCTCGGTCAACCAAAACTAACTGTTCTTTACCATCAATCTTTAGTGGGGTAATTACATGGTAACCAGCCGTTTCACCCTCCACTTGATTGTCAAGCAAGATTTGATATTGCTTGACATACTCACCAGACACCTCAATTTTCTTATAACGAAGGGCCTCAATATTACTAAAGTCAGCAGGCATGGCCTCTGGTTGATGTGAAACACTCGCATCATATTGAGCCTGCAGTGCCTCCTTTTGTTCCGCTTTGTTGTACTGCCAGAGACCAAGTTTAATAAATAATGGTATACAACATAAAGTGACCAATGTTCCTACAAAAGTAGGTCTAAATTTATTAAGCATTTACTAGCCCGAAATTAAGATGAAATTGCAAATTAACGATATGAACCGCATAATGAAAATATAACGATACTGGAGAATAATATGCTTATAAAAATTGCTATCATCCTAGCACTACTTATGATTGTCTTTAGCTTATTTTCAGCTTTATTTTATTTAGGCAAAGACAAAGGTTCTGGCGAGAGAACCGTTCGTGCGCTAACCATCAGAATCTCATTGTCAATCGTGCTTTTTGTACTTTTGATTACTGGTTACTATTTTGGTCTGATTGGAAGCAACGCTCACCCTTAAAAATTAATCTTCTATGCAACAAAAAAGGCGACACATTGTGATCGCCTTTTTTACTAGTGTTTAGGCATTACAACCAATAAACAAATACAAATAAACCTAACCATACAACGTCGACAAAGTGCCAATACCAAGCAACGCCTTCAAAGCCAAAGTGGTGGTCTGCATCGAAGTGACCCTTCATGCTACGCACAAGAATAACAATTAGCATCAATGTACCTAACATCACATGGAAGCCATGAAAACCTGTCAACATAAAGAAACTTGCGCCGTAAGCACCAGAGCCTAAAGTTAAGCCCATTTCTGTATATGCATGATGATATTCCACTGCTTGGCAAGCCAAAAATGAAATACCAAGTGCTACTGTTAAGAATAAACCAATCACTAATTGTTTACGGTTGTTTTTCAACAACCCCCAATGTGCCCATGTCACCGTTGCACCTGAGGTAAGCAAGATTAGTGTATTGACAGCTGGTAAACCCCATGCCTCCATCGGATTCAAATGACCAACAACATAATCCTTACCCAAAACAACGCCACCAGGTCCAGCTGATGGCCACGAGGCAACGAAGTCTTTATACATTGTGAAGTGTGGGTCGAAAGATGCTAATTCTGGAATTGAAATCACACGCATAAAAAAAAGTGCTCCAAAGAACGCAGCAAAGAATGCAACTTCAGAGCAAATAAATACAATCATACCTACACGAAACGACTTATCCTCCCATTTTGTGTAAAGTCCATTTTGACATTCAGCAATTACGCTACCCATCCATTTAAATATCATGCCAAGAATAACCAATGCACCGGCAATCATCATTCCCTTTCCTGCTGGGAAATTATTGATATTAAAAATGAAGCCCGCCGCTAATGCCAACAAACCTGCTGACAAAATGACAGGATAAGCGACCGGATTCGGAACATAATAATGATTGTTATGTGTTTGTGAAGACATCCTTGTTTCCTTTGCACTATTATAATTAGCGTTTATTTAGTTAATTTTACTTGCTTGCCTTTTAACTTCGAGCAATTACAAGCTCCCTAATTCGCCGGCTTTACTGCATTATAAAATGCGTAAGACAACGTTACCGCTTTTACATCTTTTGGTAAATCTGTACTGACATAAAATCTTAATGGCATTAACTTAGTTTCACCTGCTTTAAGCTCTTGCCTTTTAAAACAAAAACATTCAATTTTTTTAAAATATGGAGAAGCTAGGCCAGGGCTTACGCTTGGCACTGCCTGCCCAGCAACAGTCTCATTAGTATTATTCTTAGCAACAAAATTAACTGTTTCAATTTTCCCCGGATGTACTTTTATACTCGGCTTCTCTGGATTAAAATTCCATCCCAAACCGGGCATTACACTACTTGTAAACTCAACGGTTACCCAGCGAGTTTCATCCACGTTATTACTAGCAACATCTGCTGTTGCATTCGTCTTACCGTTTAACCCTGTCACCGTGCAAAGCACGTTGTACAAAGGCACTAATGCAAAACCAAATAAGAGTGCAGCAAAAACAATCCAAAGCAGTTTAAAACCTAACTTTTTATTATTTTGCTTTCTTTTTTCGTTACTGTTCACTACTTCCCTATCCAATACATGGCAAGGAAATACCAAGCTAAAGCAATTCCAGCAAATAGCAAGGCCAGCTTTTTACTGTTATTTTTTCTTAGTTGTTGATTTTTATCCATCTTACTAGGGCCGCGCTTATAGCCCGGCCCTACCTCAATAATTAATAATAATTACTTAACAATCGGTTGTTCAGTAAAGCTATGGTATGGAGGTGGTGAAGGCAATGTCCACTCTAGCCCCTGAGCTCCATCCCAAACTCGGTCAGTTGCTTTTTTACCACCACGAGCACAACTCACAATGTTATAAACAAATATAAGTTGAGACAAACCAAGCACAAACGCAGCAATTGTAGAAATCATATTGAACTCTGCAAATTGCAGTGCGTAGTCTGGAATACGACGTGGCATACCAGCAAGCCCCAAGAAGAATTGTGGAATGAAGGTTAGGTTGAATGAAATTGCAGTTAACCAGAAGTGCAATTTACCCAAACGCTCATTAAACATATGCCCAGTCATTTTTGGAAGCCAGTAGTAAACCCCTGCCATCACGCCCATCATCCCACCTGCAAATAATGTGTAATGGAAGTGAGCTACCACAAAGTATGTATGATGATACTGAGCGTCAGCCGCAACGTCAGCGAGCACCAATCCTGTTAAACCCCCAATACCAAAGAGGACAATCCAACCTATTGCAAACAACATAGGAGTTTCAAAGCTTAATGAGCCTTTCCAAATTGTTGCGATCCAACAGAAAAATAATACAGCTAAGGGCAATGAAATTGCCATGGTGCTATACATGAAATATAGCAATGCAGGCACTGGCATACCTGCAGTAAAGAAGTGATGAGCCCAAACAACAAGTGCTAATGCACCAATTGCCCATAATGAAACAACTTGTGCTTTGTAGCCATACATTGGTTTGCGGGAAAATGTTTGAAGAATTTGTGGCATAAAACCCCAAATTGGCAACAATACGATATAAACCTCTGGATGCCCAAAAAACCAGAACAAATGTTGGAACATAATTGGGTCGCCACCACCAGCAGCATCAAAAAAGTGCGTACCAAAATGACGGTCTGTTAACAACATTGTTACTGCACCAGCCAATACTGGAATAGTTGCAATTAACAAGAAAGCCGTTACTAACCAAGCCCATGCAAACATAGGCATCTTCATTAAAGTCATACCAGGCGCACGCATATTAAGGATGGTAACTATGACATTTATTGAACCAAGTACAGATGAAATACCTAATAAGTGGACTGAGAATATTGCAAAATCTACACCCATACCACCCTGAACGGATAATGGTGCATAGAAAGTCCAACCAGTAGCGATTGCTCCATCACCAATACCAAACAACGCCAACGTGAAAGGTAAGGTTAAAAGAATGGCGGCTGGAGGCAACAACCAAAAACCCCAGTTATTCAAGCGTGGCAAAGCCATATCAGGCGCACCAATTTGCAAAGGCAACATCCAATTAGCAAAACCCGTTGCAGCAGGCATCAAGGCTGCGAAAATCATCACAAGCGCGTGAACGCCAATTAACTGGTTATAAAATTCAGGCTTCATCAATTGCAAACCAGGCTGAAATAACTCTGCCCTAACAGCAAGAATCATTACTCCGCCAACTAAAAACATGATCAGTGAAAATGTTAGATACATCGTACCGATATCTTTATGATTAGTAGTCGTTAGCCAACGCATAATGCCTGTTGGATGGTCATGATGCTCGTCATGATGTGTTACTGTTGTAGAACTCATCTTTCTCTCCTTAATGCTACTGATATGCCAAATGTTTAAAAACGTAGGTATTAAAAATTTAAAATCAAAGATCTATCGTAGCGCTTTGACTTGAGCAGGCTGAAGCATATCACCCACTGCATTACCTAAGCCATTACGCTCAAAAGTAATCACAGATGCAATATCTGTATCATTCAATATAGCTTTCCATGCAGGCATTACGCCTTTACCGTTAAATACACGATCCAAATGACCATCTTTTACTAATTTACCTTCAGCATCAAAGATTGGACCAGTTGCAATTTTACTTCCGTGTAATGCTGGAAATGTTGGTGGTAAGCCTTGACCTTCAGCTTGGTGACAAACTGCACAGTTTTTGACATAAACTTCTTTACCATGCGCGACCAACTCTTCTTTTGTCCATGTTTTATCTGCACCAGCTGAAGCAGCTGCTATTTTAGTTTTTTGATCTGCAACCCATTTTGTATATTCTTCTGCTGACACAGCATCCACAACCACAGGCATAAAGCCGTGACCTTTGCCACAAAGCTCCTTACATTGTCCACGATATGTTCCTGGAACATCTACACGAACCCATGTTTCACGTAAGAAACCAGGAATTGCATCACGAGCTGCACCGAAAGCTGGTACCCACCAATTATGAATCACATCAGTAGATGTTAAAAGAACACGAACTTTCTTACCCACTGGCAATACCAAATGGTTATCAACTTCAAGAAGATAGTCTTGACCCTTTTCAGCCTTATTATCAATTTGATCTTGTGGTGTTGTAAGGTTGCTTACAAACTTAATACCTTGCGCTTCACCATCCATGTATTCATATTGCCAGCGCCATTGTGAGCCAGTGATTTTGATAACCATGTCAGCATTTGTTTTGGTATCTTCCATCATCACCACACTATGATAAGCTGGAATACCCATCAAAATGAAATCGATATAGAGCAAAATCGCAAATGGGACCAAAGTCCAAAGCACCTGCGATTTGGTGCTAGGACCTGTAAATGTCGCAGCTTCATGGCCTTTACTTTTTCTATGATTCACAATTGAGTAAATCATAATACTTAGCACAACCAAGAAAATAATCATCACGATGACCATGAACTTGTTATGAACGTGCAATGTGTCAGCCGCCATTGGCGTTGCTGGCATCGGGAAATTCCAAGTAAATTGAGCATGAGCAGCTAATGAAAACATTGCCAACATCATCCCAAGCCCAGCTTTTTTAAGAAACTGCATCACCATACTTACTCCCAAAATCTGGTTAAAAAACAACTCCAACACGCTCTTTTAATTGTTTAGCAAGATCTAAACGCTGATCATTTGTCATATAACAACGACCAAAATCTATTTCTTTGCCATGCGAACGGAGCAACAACATTTGATCGCCACTTGGCGTAATGCGCAAAAGCACTTTCGCCCAATAACGATTAAAAACCATTAGACTGACGGATTTGTAGCGTTTTTTTTCCACCGAAACTTGATCGCCAACAATCACGATGCTTTCATAATCTTGCGAGTGACAATGGATGTAGTAAAAAGCATACCCAATCCCAATCAGCTCCAAGCCAGCAAAAGGCAATACAAACCACGCACCAATCAAACTAAAACCAATCGCCACAACCAATGAAACTGCGGCAATAATCGTTACAGCATAGACTCTGCCTTTTGCTGTTAATGAGCTATTGGGCCGAGCAACAATTTCAAAATCTGCTGCAACGTGATTCAAAGCCAGCCTTTCTATGCTTTAACTTAGAAAAGTCACATAAAATTAAAGCGTTATCGCAGTTACTCTTTGTAATTAAATTATTACATGTGTAACAACTTAGTTACATTTTGGCTAAATTATCATAATAACTAATGAAACTCAAGTTCAAAACACACAAAAGAACAGGTCTCATGTGAGCAAAAAAGCACGCCTACTGTTTGAGACCTTCAATCCACTTTGAATAAACGCTAATCGCAACTTTATTTAAACTCTTCACTCTGCATTTTAAATCTCTTTTAATCTCTTGCACTTGTAGAGAAAGTACAAATAATTTGTTTGGAGTTGATGCATTTGAGAGTTTTCATTGGCATGGTGAAACATTC